>ENA-UOOE01001623-UOOE01001623.1-fermentation-metagenome-genome-assembly--contig:-NODE-1623-length-18502-cov-3.575487_pt1 | contig 18502 bp, 18 predicted proteins | sample MGYA00245776_ERZ724021 | MGnify/ENA primary metagenome ERZ724021 (study PRJEB28704, sample SAMN03018321) | fermentation metagenome | biome: anthropogenic terrestrial biome; feature: soil; material... | reverse complement strand
CGCTCTTCCGATCTATTGAAAATAATTATGCAAAGGAGGCTTAAACATTGGAATTTGATAAAGAAATATTGAAGGGTTATATTGATACAATTGTATTATGTGTTTTACAAAATAGTGATATGTACGGATATGAAATTGCTAAAAAAATAAAAGAAAAATCTAAAAAAGAATTTGAAATAAAGGAAGCTACTCTATATGTATCTTTAAAAAGGCTAGAAAAAAAGAAGTATTTAGAAGGATACTGGAATGATAATAAAGGTACTGGAGGCGGAAGAAGAAGATACTATAGAATTACTGAAGAAGGCAAGAAATATTTTTCAGATAAAGTAGAGGAATGGAAGCTTTTAAAATCATTATTAAATAATTTTATGGAGGTTGTATTAGATGAAAAAAACTGAGAAATATAATTGTAAAATCGAGGAATATGTTAATAACATCTATGGAAATTTTGATAATGCAGATAAGAATACAAAAATATTAAAAGAGGAGACGAGGAATCATCTGTATGAAGAAGTAGAAGATTTAAAAAATCAAGGACTAAGTGAAGAAGAGAGTGTAGAAAAGGCATTGGAATCCTTTGGGCAAAAAAATTCTGTAGTAAACGAAATGAATTGTATATTAAAGAATCGTAGTATATTTGCAAAAATGCTCATAAAAGCAGGCATTTTTGTCTTTATCATAGGGTGCTTGTTTCAAGTTATCAGTATCTTTTACAATGGTGAAAACATTCAGTATTTTAGTGGAAACTTAATTAAAAATAGTTTTAAAAATATTTCATACATGTTATTCATGATTTCATTAGTCATTTGGGATATAGCTTTCTATTATTATTTCCTTATTAAAAATGGAGTGGTGGTTTTATTGGTATTTTTATCTTGTGATTTTCTCATATGTATACCTTTAGGCTTTGTATGTTTCTATTTCCCACTGCATAAGATGGCAGGTATAGCTCTTATATTAGTAACTGCTTTTATAATAACTTTATTTTTAAGAATATATTATGTTAAAATCAAAAAATGGAATTAACGTTGTAGTTTTCTTATAGAATGAGTGGCAGAAATAATAAGTAAGAGGCAAGAGGTAAGAGTGAAAAGGTAATAGCTCTTACCTCTTACTTATCTGCAAAATTTATTATTTGTTATTTATACTTTATTATTTAAAGCTTTTCTGTAGTGTCAACGTAAGAAAAGCATCCTTACCTGTCAATTATCAACTAGAAAAAGCGCTAATACATGTTGGCACTTTTAAATTTTACTTCTCCCCTGTCTTTCTTGCCTATTTACAATATCTAGCCATACGCCTTTCCAGTATACTTTTGGACTTGCTGGTAATAAAATGGTATAATTATACTATAAATGGTAATCTAATAATAATTCAAGAGTAGGAAGGGGAGCTTATGGGGGCAATAAAAAGTGAATTTAGCAGACAGTACGCAATGGGAGATTATAATTATTTAAAAGGAACTATTATCTCTTTTGCTGTAATAGCAGTTACATTATATTTAAGTTTAACTAGGTTTTATATGATGCAATTGGTATCAATGATATTTATATTCATTTCATTCTGTATATTTTGTCTTTATGATACAAAATATAGTAATCTATTAAGTCAACATCAATATCCTGAAATGCCATTGAATTTTTCTGGTATGCAAGCTTCTTGCCAACAATTTATTTTAACAACAGGTATAACAGCTTCTATATTTGTAAATTTGATTAGTGTTCCTATGATTTTAATAAAAAATAAAAATTTTATTTTAGAAATTCAATTTTACTATACATTAATGGCAGTAATATTTTATACATTTGTTAACTTGTTTATATTTTTAAAATCAAAGAAGAATAATGCTAAAGTATCTCCTTATTTTCATGTGGGTATAGTAATTACAATATTAAGTTCATTAGTTATTATATACTACCAAATATATATTAAAGTTGGTATGAAATATACACTAAATAATGAAGGGTTATTAGTATTACAAAACAAAATTAATAGGTTATTTATTTTACTAATGGCAATCTGCATTGTCTATAGTCTATTGATTTTTACTTTGCATAATATTTCTAATAAATACAAGAGGATATTATTTGCATTAAGTGTAATACAACACTCATCACTTTTATTCGCTGCTGGTCACAGTGTATGGTTTAATGAGGAAGTTACAACAAATGTTTATAATCTTAATGGTGTAATTAATATTGGATATATAGTAGTTGCACTAACAATAAGTATGACTTTATATTATCTGCAAACATGTATTATCAGAAAAACTGTTCACTGATAGAATGAAAGTATAATTAATTTCTTATGTTCTTATGCCACAAAAGAAAGGAGTGCCAACACTCCTTTCCCTCTCACTAACTGTTACAGCACAAAAAAACCCGCCAAACTCACACTTTTTGTTGGCGGGTATTGCCTTATATTATAGAGCTTTTACTTCTTCTGCTGCACTATTTGCAAATTGGCTATTATAAAGTTTTTCATAAAATCCTTTTTTATTAAGAAGCTCCTGATGCTTTCCCTGCTCAATGATTGTTCCATTTTGCATTACCAAAATCAAATCTGCGTCACGAATGGTAGACAATCTATGGGCAATAACAAAGCTTGTCCTACCTTTCATCAAGTTGCTCATTGCCTTTTGAATTTCTGCCTCGGTTCTTGTATCCACGCTGGAAGTGGCTTCATCCAAAATCAGAATAGTAGGATCCGCAAGTATTGCCCTGGCAATTGTGAGAAGCTGTTTTTGCCCCTGAGACACATTGGAACCATCCGCTTCCAAAATTGTTTTATAACCCTCAGGCAGTGTTCGGATAAAATGATCCGCATGGGCAGCCTTGGCAGCAAGAATAACATCATCTAAACTAGCATCCATACGACTGTATGCAATATTCTCTTGTATACTTCCATGAAAAATCCAGGTGTCCTGCAGCACCATTCCAAACATTGTCCTCAATGAACTTCGGCTCATTTCTTTAATATCCACCCCATCAATGGTGATTCTTCCACCCTGAATTTCATAGAATCGCATTAACAGATTCACAAGAGTGGTTTTTCCGGCTCCTGTTGGTCCCACAATGGCAATCGTGCTTCCTGCGCTTAAATTGAGATTAATGTCATTCATCAAAATAGCATTATCACTATAGCCAAATTTCACATGTTCAAATGCAACCTCACCCCTAGGATTATCAATATTTTTACAAACTAACTCTTCCGGAGCTTCTTCCTCCTCATCTAATATTTCAAAGACACGTTCTGCAGATGCCACAGCAGACTGAAGCATATTCAGTATATATGAAATTTGAGTCATTGGCTCTGAGCATTGATCCACATACTGAAGGAAAGCCTGAATATTTCCTAATGTCAATGTTCCATTTACGGCGAAAACACCGCCAATAACGGCAACAATAACATAGCCTATTTTCCCCAAAAATCTAATAAATGGCTCTATGGCATAAGCGTAAAATTCAGCTTTCCTGCTTGCATCATAAATCCTCTGGTTAACTTCTTTAAAATCCTGCAACGCATCCTCTTCTTTGCTGAAAGCTTTAATTACCAACTGTCCTGTGAATGTTTCTTCAATGAAGCCATTTAGTTCACCCAGAGTTTCCTGATTATTTGCAAAATAGCCCTCAATTTTATTGGCAAACTTAGTTGTTGCAAGCATTGACACCATAAGCGTTACAGCTATAATCAGTGTAAGCATAGGGCTTATTGTCACCATGGCAATAACTGCAAGTGTCATAGTGACTACAGATGTAATAAGCTGCATTAAACCTTCCTGCAAACTATCTGCTACTCTTTCTAGATCATTTGTGGCACGGCTTAATATATCCCCTTTTTTATGGGAATCATAATATTTCAATGGCAGATGATTAAGCTTATCACTTAATTCCTTACGCATGTCCAATGTAAGGGTTTGGGATACCCCTGCCATCATATATTGCTCAAAGTATTTAAACAGTGAAGCAGCAATGTAAATCAAAAGCAGAAGACCAATGATTTCTCCCATTGTGCTGATATTTACATGAAATTTAACTCCCGTTGCTATAGATACTTTTATGCCTCTGTAGAGCTTGTCAATGGCTTTTCCTATGACCAAAGGCTCAGCAATTATAAGAGAAGAACTTATAAGAACTGAAATTAAAATTGCTAAAAATTTCAGCTTCTGTTTTCCTAAAATTTTTATTAAACGTTTAGTAACTGCTTTGGCATTTTTAGCTCTTTCAACTGATGTATCATCCGTTGTTTTTATCTCTTCATTTGCATTCTCGTCCATATGGTTACCTCCATTATTATTTAAGCTAATTCGGCTTCGCTAAGCTGGGAAGCTGCAATTTGGCCATAAACCTCACAGCTTTTCATCAGCTGACCATGGGTACCGCTGCCCACGATTTTTCCATCATCCAGCACAATAATTCTATCCGCATCCATAATAGAAGTGATGCGCTGTGCCACAATTATCATAGTTGAGCCTCCAATTTCCCCTTTCAGTGCTCTTCGAAGCATTGCATCTGTTTTAAAGTCCAGTGCTGAAAAACTGTCGTCGAAAATATATATTTCCGGTTTGCGAATCAGCGCCCTTGCAATTGCCAAACGCTGCTTTTGACCCCCTGACAGATTGTTTCCTCCCTGTGCAACATAGGAGTCATACCCATGCTTCATGTTCATAATAAAATCATGTGCCTGTGCTATTTGTGCAGCATGCTCTATTTCCTCCTGGGTTGCATCCTTTTTCCCATATCTAATATTTTCAGCTATTGTGCCGCTAAAAAGGAACGCTTTTTGAGGAACAAATCCAATCTTATCACGAAGTTCTTTTTGGGGCAGATTCCTTATGTCAATACCATCCACCAGAATACTACCACTTTGAATTTCAAAAAAACGCGGAATCAAATTTGCTACTGTAGATTTTCCTGACCCAGTTCCTCCTATGATTGCAGTGACTTCTCCTGACTTTGACTGAAAATTCAAATTGTCCAGTACAGGTTCCTCTGCATTTTGATATTGGAATGTAACATTGCGAAATTCAACATGGGCTTTCTCTTTTATTTCTTGATTTTTTACCTCACCATCCAAAATTTCAGGAGTGATGGAAAGTACCTCATTGATTCTGTCAGCACATGCTTGTGCACGAGGAATGTACATAAACATCATGATGCCCATAATAAGAAAAATCAAAATCAGAAAACAGTATTCAATCATAGCCATAATATCACCAATCTGCATATCTCCAGCTGCTGCCCTTTTCGCACCAATCCATAGAATACAGATAACTCCCATGTTGATAATGAACATAGCCACTGGAAGCAGAACAGCAATCATCTTATTTATTTTAATGGCATTGTCCGCATAATCAGAGGCAGCAGCATCAATTCTGCCTTTTTCATACTTCTCACGATTAAATGCTCGAATGACACGAACGCCGGTAACAATTTCTCGAAGAATACTATTGATATTATCCATTTTAACTTGAACCAGCTTATACAAAGGTATAATCTTTTTTCCAAGGAAAAAAGCAATGAGCAAAAATATGATCATTGTTGCTAGAATAATTAATGAAATTACCTTATCCGTAGAGAAAGCCAGCCACAGTCCAGCTATGGACATAATGGGTGCTGGCAACAACATTTGCATAAACATAACAGTCATTTGTCCAATTAAGGTGACATCGCTGGTGGTTCTTGTAATCATTGAATCTGTGCTTATTTTATTTAAATCATTCATGGAAAAGGCTTGTGCTTTTTCAAACATGGCCTCTCTAATATCCCTGGCAAACCCAGAGGCCATATTTGCTGACAACCAAGAACACAATATAGCTGTTACTCCTGCTATAGCCGACACCAGCAGCATAAATAATCCTGCCTTGAAAATATAATGTATATCTCCTTTTGTAACTCCATTATTTACAATTTCAGCAGTGAGTGTTGGAATATATAATATACTCAGAGTTTGTAAAAATGTAAAAAATACTATGGCTGCAACTTCTTTTTTATATGGTTTTAAAAAACGTAATAATCTTAACATAGAATTCTCCTTACTTGAATTTGTGTATCACTTATTTTATAATAATGTATAACGTAACCAGATAGTCAAGAGGAGATATTGAATTATGAGAAAAGATTTGCAGAAATACTTTACAACAGGAAAATTCGCAAAACTTTGCGGAGTAAATAAAAGAACCCTTTTTCACTATGATGACATTGGACTGTTTTGTCCTGCCATTACAGATAAAAACGGGTATCGTTATTATTCCTATAGACAGTTAGATGTTTTCTCTATTATATCCATATTAAAGGAGTTAAATGTTCCATTAAAAGAGATGAAATCATATCTTGACGAAAGAACTCCAAAGCGGCTCATTGATTTATCAACACAAAAAATTGCAGAGGTTGATAATGAAATTGAAAAACTAAATCAAATTAAGCACTTACTAGAGGAAACAATTGTCTTTACTAATAAGGGCACACATGTAAATTGTGATGAAATAACAATTGAAGAACAGGAAGAGGAATATCTTATTCGAAGCGCTTTGCTAACAGAGGAAGATACTAAAAATTATATTCAATTTATGTTGGATTTTACAAGCTTTATAAACAGTACACAATCTATGGATACCTCTTTTGCAGGTGCCATGCTTAGCAAGGGAAATATGTTAAAAAACAATTACAGCAATTATTCTTATTTCTTTGTGAAAACAAATAAAGAGCGAAAAGTCCCTTCAATGTTTGTGAAACCAAAGGGTATGTATGCTATTGCTTATCACCATGGAAGTTATGAAACATTAAGCAGAACCTATGAAAGGCTTTTAAAATTCTTAGAAGAAAAACACTTTCATATAGGTGAATTCGCCTATGAGGAATACCTATTAGATGAAGTTGCTGTTAAAAATGAAAGTGATTATATTACACAAATTACTGTAGCAATTGAAAAAAGCACCTCAAATTGAGATGCTTAATTTGCGTAAGCCTTGCATAAATACTACATTTTACTTTTTCATTTTTATACAGTTTTAGCTATTTCTTTTTTAACTCTTGCAACAGGTATAATTTTTAATACTATTACAGAAATTATTGCCTCTGGTAATAAATATGTTCCATTATACATTATTGAATACACAATAGCATTTTGACCATTTGCATATTGCGAGAAAAATATTACACCAGAAACTGCATGGCATAAAAACCTTAAACCTATTGCAGCTAATGTACCTATTGTTATATTTTCTTTAAAGAAACCTGCTACACCTAAAGCTGAAAATGCAAGAATATAATCAATTATAAGTTGTGCTGGATGAACAACATATGCTCCAAGCAGCAAATCAGTTATGCCAAAAAGTAATCCTGAAAGACATCCTATCCTAGGTCCATAAATATAAGCAATTAATATTATTGGGATCATACTTCCAAGTGTAACAGAACCACCCATAGGCATTTTCATAATGGTAAACATTTTAAGCACTGTGCCTAAAGCTACCGCCATGGCAATATTTGTTATTATTTTTGCATTTAATTTAACATTTTTAACCACTATAAATAGTGCTGCTAAAGCCAAAATAATTGCTAAAGTAATATAGATTTTTGGATCACTAAACACTGTATTTAAAGATTGTCCCGCCTCTGGTAATTTGAATTTGAAATTTAATATGTTCATTTTTCACACTCCTTAAAAAAAAATAAGACACTGTAGAAAACAGTGTCTTTTAGTTACTTTAAATTAAGCTACTAAAATAGCGCTTTCCTACGCTGGTATTATCCAGTTCAGGTACAAGGGTTAGGTTTTACCTTCTCAGCCTTGCGGCACCCCTAGCTTTTCTTATTTATAATAATTAATTATATACCCTTATGGTAAAAAATGCAACCTAAATTTGTCTAAAGTCTGTGGAAAATTATTTAGTGGAACAAATATCTATAATATGCCTACTCTGAAAATTGAAATTTGTAGACAAGTAAGAGGTAAGAAATAAACCCTTACTTTTTACTTATTAGTTCTTACCTTGATTTAGTATTATTAAACCATTCAATGGTTGCTTTGCTATGCTCTTCAGGAATCTTATTTCTTACTTGCTCATGCAACCACGCCAAAGTCTTATTCCTCAAATATTGTCTCATCTGTTCTTCCGCTTCCCACATTACAGCTTTTACTAAGCAAGGGCATTTCGTATATGTATCAGGTAAGTTATCTTTATCTAACAACAGCTCATTTTGCCTAATTTCTACACATTGAAATAATGGGGAGCTTCCTTCTACTGCTTCAATTATATCCCAAAATGTTATGTCTTCGGGATTACGTGCCAACGCATATCCTCCATTAACACCTGGAATTGACTTCACAATACATGATTTTCTTAATTTTGTATATACCTTTGATAGATAAGTCTCTGACACTCCTTGATATGTTGCTAGATCCTTAATCCCAACAGATTTTCCTGACGGAATATCTACCATATATAATAAACAATGTAATGCATATTCTACTCCTATAGAAAATTGCAATAAAATCATCCTCCTATCTAACAATATAATCTTCCCACATAATACTTTATTATTTTTTGTTAGTCAATATCTGCGCAATAATATTACGTATAATATTTATCTATAATATATTTATTTTGTTGACTTTTTAAAAAAGCAATTATATAATAACTGTAGATAACAGTTGTCTGCAATATATGCAATACATATTTTCTTTGGATTTGATTATTCTATTATATGTATTTCATAATTCTAATGGTGTTGTTTAATAAATTTTGAGGAGGAAATATAAAATGATTACAGAAAAATTTTATGAAGTATTAAATCATGAAGGTGTAGTTTCAATTGTATCATGGGGTGTGGATGAGGCACATGTAACTTGTACTTGGAACTCCTATCTAGTTGTAACAGAAGACGAAAGAATTTTAATCCCTGCTGCTGGAATGCATAGCACTGAAAATGATGTAAATCATAATAACAAAGTAAAAGTTACTCTAGGTTCTAGAGAAGTTATGGGATATAATAATTACCAAGGAACAGGTTTTGAAGTCGGAGGAACAGCAAAATTCCTCACATCTGGTTCAGAATTTGATATAATGAAAGAAAAATACCCATTCCTAAGTAGAGTCTTAGAAATAACAGTTACATCAGCAAAACAACTGCTTTAAATTTCACACTTGATACTTATTTAGGTATTACAATTTACGTAACACGTAACTTTATATCAAATAATAATTAATAGCAACAAAAAAAGAAGGACAGTCTTAGCACATGTTGAGATTTCCTTCTTTATTATTTATGAAATATTTCTGTACCTTTTTGTTTATACAGTATTATACACCAAATAAATCAAATACATCTCCATCATCAATAATGCGTTCACTCTTCTTATCTGCATTTTTAAACATACTTTGCATTTTCTCTTCCATTGATTTTTTGAGTAATTCTTGAAAGTCAATGTCTCTAAGCTTGAAGAATAAAATTGGATCTTCATCTAATCGTGCACCAATTCCATATAAGGCAGCTGCTATATGCTTGCACATTCTTGCAGAATCCGGACAACTGCACTTATATGGAATAATATAGACAAATAGTATCAACTTTTAGTTGAATTATCTATATTATATTCTAATTTTTTGCTATTAATCAATAAGTATTATAGGCACATTCTCTAGACACAGAGCATATAATAATGTTGTAAGTCTATGAAAGGAATGAATACTATGTATAATGCTTATAAAACATGCCCTTGCCCTTATTTCATGAACACACCAATGTATATGTATAATTCTTACAGATCATATTTATATCCTAATACACCAATGTATAGAGCTAATTTAATTCAGCTAAAAGATTATGGACCCAAACCCTTTGTAGTTAATATTAATGAGGCTGCCAAGCAAAATACTAATTATCGTACAGCTCTATGGACAGGAAACCACTTACAACTTACATTAATGAGTATCAATGTCGGTGAAGACATAGGTTTAGAAGTTCATCCTAATCTTGATCAATTCATACGTATTGAAGAAGGTCAAGGACTTGTTCAAATGGGTAATAGTAAAGATAATTTGGATTTTCAGAAAAAAGTATATGATGATTTTATCTTCATCATACCAGCTGGTAAATGGCACAATTTAATCAATACAGGTAATAAGCCAATTAAATTGTACTCCATCTATGCACCGCCTCAGCATCCATATGGTACAGTTCATAAAACTAAAGCAGATGCACAAGCTGCCGAATAGGATCCCAATGGCTAATATAAAAATATGTTTTGTACTAATAGAACAGTTTTAATCATAACTTAACTTAGACTTAATGCCATATAAATTCCTTAATTTCATTCTTAATAAGAACTCCCTCATTAAGTCTCCAACGTATCACATTATTTTCCTTCCATCAATGCCACAGTCTCATATGCATTGAATGTATAAAAGTGATATAATTTAAACTGTCGTGATACCGGCAGCGGTTAAAGAAGGAGGCTAAAGAATGAAAAAAATATTTAACAAACCAAATTTTATAAAATTTGTATTTATAACAATGATATTATCATCCGTTTTTGTAACAGTCAAAATGATTATGGCACCCACAGTTGCACCCCTTCATAATCCCGATATAAGGGTAAAGAGTGATTACTTTTTGATGCTTTTGCAGTGTATACTGGGCACATTTGCAATGCTGCTTCCGGGCTTTACAGAAAGACGTTTGAAAGTAAGCATACCAACAAATATGATATTTGTATATTCTGTATTTCTTTATTGCGCAATTTATTTGGGAGAAGTAAAGAACTTTTATTACAGAATTCCCAACTGGGATATGATTTTACACACCTTCAGTGGTGCTATGATGGATGCATTAGGATTTACCGTAATAAGTTTCCTGAACAAAACAGAAAAAGTCCCGGTTTATCTTACACCTATATTTGTCGCATTTTTCTCCTTTTGCTTTGCTGTAACTGCTGGTGTCTTTTGGGAGTTTTATGAGTATGCCGCAGATGGAATATTAGGAACCAATATGCAAAAATTCGGAGCAGAAGACGGAACCTTGTTCGTAGGACACTATGCCCTAACAGATACAATGACCGATTTGTTGGTAGACTGTATTGGCGCCTTTGCCATGTCTGTAATAGGCTATATCTCTATTAAATACGGTAAAAACTGGCATGAAAGATTCATGTTCAAACGCAAGAATAATGAGAATAATAGGGACAGCCTATAGTTTGAGAATAATGTAACGAAAGGGATGCTCAATACAAGCTGAGCATCCTTTTCATTACGTGAATTTCCAGTTTTTGAAAGGGGTCAGGCACTTGGTAGGCACTTGGTATAAAGTTAATTAAAAGTTAACTATTATGTCATACTATTGTATTTTAAAAGAATTATAATATATTAAACAGAATTTATTAATTTTTTACATAGCATAAGGTGGTGTTGTAACTATGAAAGTTATTTTTATAACTCCTGCGGCAGACATCAGGAGAAATTCATTTTATAGGTTTGGAGGAAACACTTACGGACACAAAAACAATATTACGGGTCCTTTAATACTAGGTCATATTTTGAAAAATTCAGGCTGTGATGTGGAATGTTATGAGGAATTATATACAGACCCTGATTACTCAAAAATGGACTATGCAGATGTTGTATGTATATATACCATGACTTGTAATTCAAAACGTGCTTATGATATAGGTGACTTTTTCAGGAATGAAATGAAAAAAAGAGTATTGATTGGCGGTATGCATGCATCTGCAATGCCAGAAGAGGCACTTCTTCATGCAGATCAGGTAATAGTTGGAGAAGGAGAAGGTGTAATTGAAGACGTTGTGTATGGCAAGATGAAAGATAAAATAGTCTATGGAACTCCCGTAGAAAATCTCGATGAAATACCTTTCCCTGATTATACACTATTAAAGACACCTGCAAAAGCAGCAAATGTTATGACTTCAAGAGGGTGTCCATTTTCATGTAATTTTTGTACAACTTCTAGAATGTTTTATCCATATAGAACCAGAACACCAGATAATGTAATTAAAGAATTGGAAATTTATAAAAAAGCAGGTTTTAAATATGTAAACTTTGAAGATGATAACTTCACTGCAGACAAAAAAAGAGCCAAAGAAATATTAAGAAAAATGATAGACAATGATCTTGTGTTCAAAGAAACTTTTTTCTTTGGAAGAACTGATATGGCAAATGATGAAGAACTCTTGGATCTTTTGAGCAGAGCTCATTTAAGAAGGACTCTTATAGGCATAGAATCCTTAAATCAAGAATCTTTGGATTATGTAAATAAAAGACAAAGTATTGAGGATATTAAAAGATGTGGTGAAAAATTGTCCAAGTATAAAATTAAGATTATAGCAAGTATAGTATTAGGTCTTGATTATGATAATATATCAGATATAGATAGATCTGTACAGTTTTGCAAAGACATAAATGCATATCAGCTTCAACCGGCTGTGCTTACACCATACCCTGGTACTCCTGTATTTGATCAGTTTGAAAAGGAAGGAAGAATTTTAACAAAAGAATGGGAATATTATGATATGACAAATGTTGTTTTTAAACCTTCAAAAATATCTCCTGCTGACTTACAAAGGGAATTTTTTAAAGCCGCTAAAAGTTTCTACTCCTTCAACGGTGCATTAAAAATACTTAAAACCTATGGATTTGATGCAGGGATACGAAGACTTGCATTTTGGTTTTTTACAAGGTTTGGAGTACCATATTTTAATCATTTATCGGAAAAAAGCAATGGAAATTTATTTTATAGATTGAACCATGGTTTTTAGTAATATCTGATATTCAACCTTTAATGATTTAGATACAGAAATTAAGGTAGGATCAGTTCATATATGTAGGTCAGGTGCCTGAACTTCCATTTTTTGAAAGGGGTCAGGCACCTGGTACTTGTTTCCATTACAGAATTATGGTTACTTCATCGCCTCCCTGTGATTTTACTTCCACCATTTTCAGCCCCTTGTAGCCTTTCAAATATTTCAAGCTCCTTGCAAGTTCGCGGAAATCTACACAATCCAGTATTTCTTTTGTCTTAGCATCAAAATGCTTATCTACCCTCTTAAGTACAAAATCAGCTATTTTGCAAGCAACACCTGCAATACTTAAAGGTACAGGAATAAAAAAACTCTTACCATTTTTTTCTCTTATATAAATTCTCATTGCAACTATTCCCTTTCGCATCCCTTTTTCTGCACAGAAGAATTTTACTACCTGTGCATACAATGCTGTTATTCAACAACAATCTCAACGTTGTCACCCTTTTCACTTTTCACGTCTACTATCTTTCCATCTAATCCCTCGGCTACAGCTTGGAGAATAGCCTGAATGTCTATATCCTCAATGCCTTCTACTCCTTCTACCTTAGGTATTCTCTTAATAGCACTCCCTAAAGTTTTTATAAACTTTACAGGTATATTTATATTTACGTCATCTCCAGTTGATGAATTAACCTTAATTTTAAGCATTTTATCTATATTGTTCTCAGCAGTTGGGACAATCTTTTTTGTTGCAGTTAAAGCTTCTATTAACTCCTGGGCTTTTTCAGCATCAATTTTCCCCTGCTCCAACATTTTTAATACTCTCATTACCTCTTCATTCATTTAATACAACTCCTTTAAATACTATTTTCTTAATAAATCTAATGCTTCCTCAGCTGTAATTTCTCCATTTTCAAGCTTATCAATCACATCAGCACTGTTATCCTCTTTTTCTTTGATTTGTGTATATCCAAAGGATGCAATTACATCCTCCAGCTTACCTCGAACTGTAGGATAAGATATTCCTAGTTCCTTTTCAACATCTTTAATATTACCACGGCATTTTATAAAGACCTCAATAAAATTTAGCTGCTCCATGGTTAAATAAGAGAACTTAGATAATTCAAAGTCATTTTCAATAACAGTGCCACACTTTTTGCATTTTAGTTTTGTAACAGTAAGTTTTGAAGAACATACAGGGCACTTTGTTATTATTTTGTATGCCATACTAATCACTCTCCATGGTTTCATTATACTACCATTATTTAAAAAATCAATATTAATATTAATCTTATTAATATTTACCTGTTTAAACATTAAATATATTAATTTATTAATTAATTATTTGAATTAGATAACCTGATAAACAGAATTCTTAACAATCCTTAAATTTCATTAAACATTGTCAAGGCTATATTGACATTGAGAGTACGAGCAAATAGAACGTTTTATGATTTTGCCCATATATTAATTATGGGATGTTAATAAAACGCTTTTTTTGAACAGTTTCAATGAATTACTTGATATATCCTATGTAAACTGGATTTAAAAAATGATTTACTTCTGGAGGAGTGATATAAAATGACAATGTTATATGATCGTGCAGCAGGACTTGTAAGCGTAATTATCCCTGCCTATGATTATGATGGCTATATAATTGATACTCTTGAAAGTTTAAAAAGGCAAACCTATTCTGATATAGAGATTATTTTAATAGATGATTGTTCACAGGATAACACAAAAACTATTGTAAATGAATGGCTTACTAAAAATTCAGATAGGTTTGCGGATTTTATATATATACGGCTGCCAAGAAATCTTGGTTTCGAGTGGGCTGTAAATATTGGCTTATGTCTATCCAAAGGAGAATATGTTGTATTTCACGACGCCGATGACATTAGCCATGAGGAAAAAATTGAAAAGCAGGTAAAATATCTTCAGGAACATCCTGATACTGCTGCATTAGGCACTGTATTTTCATCTTTTCGGCATGATATATCAAATATTATATCTACCAGCAACTGGATTAGTTTTGATGCAAATGAAATTGAAAGAAACTATAAGGTTGATATTAGGCACTGTGTGTGCTATGGCACACTTATGATCCGTGCCTATATTATAGATGAAATCATTGGTTTCAATAAAGCAGTTCTATTTTCTAATGATTTCTTTTTTGTAAGTAATATTGTAAATCATGACTTTATCGTTGAGAACTTAAATGAAAACCTGTTTTTTTACAGAAACCATGATAAGCAATTTTCACGTAGTCTTTATGAGGACGATACCGTAACTAATAATTATAAAGAAAAAAGGAAAAAAAATGAGGGCCAAGCAAGTATTGTTGTACCAATAAAAGGTATATCGGATAAAGTCAAGGAAACCTTGGAGAGTATAGCCTCCCAAACTTACGATAATCTTGAATTAGTTATTATAGATGAGCAGCCTGATATTAATACAGAAGACTTTATTAGCAATTGGGCAGAACCATATAAAAATAATGGTAAATTTAAAGATTTAGTATATTTCCCCTTGCCAAGGGAAGTTGGATTTCCTTGGGTTTATAATATAGGGGCTTATCTTTCTAAAGGAGAATTTATAGCATTTCACAATGTTGGAGGTAAAAGCCATGCAAAAAGAATAGAAGAACAGATTGGGTTTTTAAGGAACAATTTCATGTATAGTGTTGTAGGTACAAATTATAATGACAGTGGAGATTATATAAAATTCAAGGATGATATTGAATATTCCTATACCGTTGATTTTATGCCTTGCATGAATTTTAATACGCTCCTTTTTCGCAGCGAAATTATAGATAAAACTGGAGGTATTAATAAACGTATTGATGGTGCAGAAGACTTTGAATTTATTTTTAATCTTTTACACCATGGCTACAGAGTAGAGAATCTATCTGACATTCTATACTATCAATAGATAAAAAAGTAGGTGAATAATGATTATGAAGCCAGAAATTAGTGTTATTATGCCAGTATACAATTGTAAGCAGTATATCTTTGAATCCATTAAAAGCATATGTAATCAAAGCTTTGAAAACTGGGAACTTATTATTATTAATGACAATTCTATAGAAAATATTGAAGAAGAAATACAAAAAATACAGGATGACAGAATTCATTATCATGCCTTTGTAGAACATGAAGGCTTATTTAATTCATTAAAATATGGTTTACAGCAAGCACAGGGAGATTTTATCACATTTCATGATCCAGATGATATTAGTTCTCCTACCAGATTTGATGAACAGCTTAATTACCTTAAATCCAATGATGATTTAGGCATGGTTTCATGCCTTATCAGATGTTTTACTAATGATACTAGTTATCGTAATGCCTGTACTTTTATAGAGAAGATTCAAAATGCTTATATATCCAAAGAACAAATTGAAAATGCAATTATCAATGGATTTTCTCCAGTTATATTTCCTACAATAATGATGCGCAGAAGTCTATTAAGTGGAATTGAGTTCCATAAAGAAGAAAACCAACTAGAAGACTACTTTCAGATATTTTTGCATTTGCTTAAACAAGGCAGATTGGAAAAGCTGAACAGCATTCTTTATTATTATAGAAGGCATAAAAATTCCTATCATATTCAAAATGAAAAAAGTTATTCTGAAACAGTAAAAGCTCAGCTAAGCAAAAGCGGAATACAAAATTTTATAAAATATAGGGAGCTCTACAAAGACTTAGAAAAGGAACAGTATGTAGTCAGTAAATCCAAGGAAGATAGCCCCTTAAGAATATTGATGCTTATAGATGCTCTTAATATTGGTGGAACAGAGATGTATGTATTGGAGCTTGCAAAATCCCTGGAAAAGTTAGGGGCACATGTAATTATCGGAACCTCTGGGGGCCCACTAGTAGAAGTATTCAAACATTATGAATTAAAAGTTGTAAAAATTCCTTTTACCAGCGACTATATTTCCAATAAAAACATTATGAAGCTAATTAAATTAACAAAGAAAATAATAGATGAAGAAAAAATCAATTTGCTTCACTGTCACCTTTTTGCAAGTATGCGCTTAGGAAATGATATTTATAGAAGCTACAAGATTCCATATATAGTCACGCTGCATGGCCTATTTTATCCTAATGATATACTATTTCTTTCCTGCATCAATGCAGCTAAAATTATTGCAGTAAGCGAACCAATTAAAAAGCAAATTCAATCAAAATTAGGCTCAAGAATAAGAGGAGAAATTGTGGTGATTCCAAATGGAATTGATATGGAAAATTTTCACCCTCAGCATACAGTAAAGAATTTAACAAATCAGCTTGGTATACCTGAAAACTCTCAGGTTATAACTTACTGCAGTCGTCTGGATTGGGGGAAAACCTTAGCTGCAGAAGCCTTTATTTTTGCATGTTATATTTTAATGAATAAAAATAAACATCTACATGCTTTTGTTATTGGAGATGGAGCTGATAAAAATTTAATCACACATGAAGTAAACATCCTAAATAAAATGTTACAAAGAAATGCAATTCATGTAGTAGGTGCAAAATTTAACGTACTGCCTTATTATCAAAATGCAAATATTGTAGTTGGTACTGCAAGAGTGGCACTTGAGGCCATGAGTTGTGGCAAGCCAGTTATTGCAGTGGGGAATCATGGATATACCGGAATCATTAATCCTAAATCTATGAAAGAGCAATGGAATATGTATTTTGGTGATCATGATTCAATAAAAAAAGCAGATCCCTTAACACTTGCAAAAGATTTAAATGAGCTGCTGCAAAACACCAAATCATGTAAATCCTTAGAAAAATGGGGTAGAAACTGGTGTAAAGAAAAGTTTGATAGTCGACTTGTAGCAAAAGATATTCTTAATTTATACCAAGAAGTTTTATCTGAAAAAGAAGTAGAAAATACACATAAAGAAAATATGTATAATAATATAGAAATGGATATACAGACAAAAGAAAGTCCTCTTTTAGAAAAAACTTTTTCCGTAATCAGTACAATTCCTGATGACATTGAATTTACTCCAGAAATAAATGAAATAGCATTTGGTTCCAATAATGCAGTTGTACGATACTGCAACAATTGTATCAATGGTAAATTTGATATTACCATACCTTTTACTATAATATTGAAAGATAAAAAAGATTCCAGTAAAACACTAACTGTACCTGATTTGCTCCATTTTGAATTAAATGGCTATAACTGTAATAATTGCATCCACAAACAAGATTGTGAATGTGAAGAAGTAGTAAATATTAAAGATAAATGCGGAATGAAAATAGAAACTGAAATAAATAATAATCCTATTATTGATCAGTATAACCAGAATATTAAATTTCAGGTCATTACCAGGATATACGTTAACCTATGCGATTCAGATATATTTGACTTGGGAACTGAAATCTATAGATCAAGTTCTATTATTGGTGGAGATGATAATTCCGATTATGATGACAACTCACTTATGGGAGGATATCCTCATAACAGACCTTAATAAAAAATAAGTAAACTATATGAGAAAGTTGGCAATGAACAGTTATTGTACATTGTCAACTTTTAGTATATCAACCCAAGCAGCAGCGCAGCATTTATAATTCCCAACATTCTCTAATAAATCAACTCTCCTGCTTTATAGCCATTAGGCAATTCCTCCTCGCTTAAAAATTTGAAATTGTCATCACGCAGTATTGGTAAAAATGCTTGGTATGGAATCTTGGAAAACTCACAGGCATAATTACTGGCTCCGAACCACTTACCCTCTTTG
>ENA-UOOE01001621-UOOE01001621.1-fermentation-metagenome-genome-assembly--contig:-NODE-1621-length-18526-cov-7.187645_pt1 | contig 18526 bp, 15 predicted proteins | sample MGYA00245776_ERZ724021 | MGnify/ENA primary metagenome ERZ724021 (study PRJEB28704, sample SAMN03018321) | fermentation metagenome | biome: anthropogenic terrestrial biome; feature: soil; material... | reverse complement strand
TTAATTATTATAGATTGTTCAACTTTCTGTGTCCATACTTATATACTAGCACCATGTCTTCCTGTAATATTTTTAACCACTGCTTTGTATGTGCCGTCATTGGATCCGATATCGCATACGCCAATCTCCTCACCATCTTCATAGCTGTCAATAAGAATTTTTATTTTAGCCTTACAGCCCATTCCAATTATTTTGGCGCAAAACATCATTGTCTTACTGGAATAATCATTACCAAATTCAAAATACTTATACCCAATGATACAATCGTTTTTAATATTAGTAATCGGTCTGGTGAATACGTCTTTCTCAGTTACATAACATCCACCCTTTAAAACACAGGCAAGTTCTGCAGGAGTAATTTGATATGGAGAGAGAGATTCCTCAAAACCCAGCGACGTCATTTCTACCGTTGGAATAGAGCCATCTGGTAAAATATTGATTCTTTCAACACAAGCACGTCTCGACATAATCGAATTGTTTGTCATCCGATGATAAAATACATACCATTGATTATTGATACAACATATCGAGCCATGATTATTACCGGCAGGATAATCGTCTCCATTGTCAATGATATACCCCCTACGTTCAAAGGGTCCAGTAGGAGATTTAGAAGTTGCGTATGCTAGCCGGCAGCCTTTTCTAGGAGAAAAAATCAAATAATATAAATCTCCAATTTTTCTTGGAGAGCTTGCTTCAAAAAAGTCGTCATGTGCTGTTCCTTCCGGAATGATATCTTCCTTATACGAGCCGCGTACAATTTCATACATATTATCCGGATTAATCTCATTCATATGTGATTTTTCATAACCATAGTAGATGTAAACCCTTCCATCATCATCTACCAACACCCCGGCATCATTAAAAATACCATTATCTCCGGCATCTTTTTCGTCATATTGATAAGTCGAAAGAAGCCTAAAAGGACCTTCCGGTTTATCACTAACTCCAACGCAGCCTTTGGAGCCAAGTATGTAAGCGTATAGATAATATCTACCATCCTTACATACAACATCAGGTGCATACAGTTCTCTTTCCGTCCATGAAGTATCTGATTTATGATCGCGGTCATCTCTTGTGTGGAAGCTGTCCCCGTGGCACTCCCAGTTGTTAAGATTATTTATTGGAGCCGACCAGACCTTCAACTTAAAATCACAAAACTCATCAGAATTCGCTCTGTCATGAGAACCATAAAGATACACTCTGTTGTTAAAAACTCTAGGTTCTCCGTCAGGAATATATTCCCATAAGGGTAAAATTGGATTTGCCATATTTAAATTCTCCGTTAAATTAATTATGTTAGGCATTTAAATTAAAATGCCTACACCTACAAGTTACATATGTATGTCTATCAATTTCTTTACAGCAATCATAACATTTTCTGTAAGTCTTAACAATAAAGCGTTTTGCTAAATAATTATCCTTTTTTGCAATCAACTTTATTGAGCCAAAGTACCAACGAATGCAACTAAGCGAAAACGTCTCCGAATCGGATATATTTGTCGAAATCATATGATAGACTTTGCCCGGGTGTGAACAGTAACGATTATAATGCTTCAATCGCAAATTGATAATGATAAAATCCTCTACCGATAAGGTATTCTTTATGAATATTTCTCGTCCAGCCATTATCTCCGCCAACCCCTGTATGTTTATAGTCAATATTCAGATAGATTTTATTATCTCTAAGGATTTCATCTTCATAAGCAGCTTGATCACATGCTTTGATAGAATAATCATGAATGTCAAAATGAAAAGGTTCTGAACCCGAAACGCAAATTCCATGATCTGTTACACTCTTTACGGTCAGATATCTTACATCCTCTTTTCCTCCACATTCCACAGGTTTAATATAAGGAGTATATTGTTCGGATACAGTACTATGATAGCATCCAATCTGTGCTGCGGTTTTTCTGTCGCAGTAATTATCCCAGGGTCCTCTGCCATACCAGTTAATTAGGTTGTATTCCTCAGGAAGGATAAAAGTCATACCGATTCTTGGTATCGTATTACTGGAACAATTATTTACCACCGACTTCGTAATCTCGATTCCTTCACTTCCAATCCGATATTGTGAAGATACCTTTAGTTTTCCATCTTGATAGGAAACCTCAGTAAAAATGAAAATCTGATGATCTGTTACAGCTGTTTTAATATTTAATACTTTAATAATAGGTTCATTCAAACCTTCTTCTTTCCAATCCCAAGCATAATTCGTACCCGGATTCTTCACACCTTCATCAATTCCTGTTGCAGGTCTGTAGAAATTGTCATGACCGCCAACCATTCTAGCAATGCCTTTTAATATAACTTGTGTGAAAGAACAGTCCTGTTTGTCAAATAAAATCTTGGTATTCTGTCCAGTGATGATAATCTCCTGCTCTGATTCCATCATAGAAAGCTTCTCACCCAAGATGCAGGTTTCTTTCCTGCTTAATACCGATTGCATAAGAGGAAGCTGATAGGTATATACAGTATAGCCAGCCTGTGCATAGTCCGTATCCTCCCTTAGTGAAACCTTTAGGTTCAAATAAGCTTCTCCAATAATATTATCGTGTTCCAGCGGAAGATCCAACAATTCAGCCTCACCGGCAGGAGTAAAGTACTGTTTTAGTTCACCTTGTTCTTTCAGCATACCGTCATATTCTAATTCCCAGGTAATTCGTAAATGACTAAGATCCGTAAACTGATAATTATTTTTAATTTTATAACTAATTTGCCCAGAAAACGTCTCTACCTCACGAATAACCTTAACCGGTGCCTGACAATTTTTAATTTCATAGGCAGAGGGCTTCCAACTTAGATCCGGTAATACAACTCCATTCAGACACATATCTTCCGTGCTTTCTATAATCGCTTCCTGAAAAGCTCCGCCGTAGACATATTTAATCGACCCATCTTCATTTCTCAGTGTTAAGGCTTTATCTTGGAAATCCCAGATAAATCCGCCTTGAAAACGGGGATATTTATCAACCAGCTCCCAATAATCCATGAAGTTACCATTGCTATTACTCTTCGCATAAGCGTATTCACACATGATAAAAGGCCTGAGATCCTTCCTATCTGCCATCTTTTCCTCGATCCAGTCTTTGGAGCAATACATAGGAGCAAGAATATCAGTAATATTAGCTCCCGGATTACAGGATTCATATTGAACATATCTGGTCTTATCGTATTCTTTGATCCATCCATACATCGCTGCATGATTTATGCCAGCTCCGGATTCGTTGCCAAGTGACCAAAGTATTACAGAAGGATGGTTTTTATCCCTTAGCACCATGCGGGTTGCCCGCTCCATATAAGCTGCAGTCCATTCCGGTGAATGGCTTAACTGTCCTCCATAGCCGTGGGTTTCAAGGTTTGCCTCATCTACAAGGTAAATTCCCATCTCGTCACACAGGTCATACCATTCGTTCACATGAGGATAATGACTAGTACGTACTGCATTAAAATTCAATTGCTTCATACAGATAATCTGCTGCTGCATATATTCTTTTGTTATAACCCTTCCGGTTTCCGGACAAAACTCATGTAAATTAACCCCGCGAACAATGAGACGTTTTCCGTTTAAACAAAGCACACCATCCTTATTGATTTCAATTTTACGAAAGCCTACTTTTGTACTTTCTATATCTGTAACATTACCCGCACCGTCGACAGTCTCCATAACCAGTGAATATAGATATGGATTCTCCGCAGACCATAACCTCGGTTCCTTAACCTTAACTGAAGTGACTGCTATAAAATTCGCTTTCAGGTAGCCGACGCATTGTGCGTAGGGCTTGCTTTGTGCAGTTGTAACCAATTCCTTCTTGGCATTATATAAACTTAATTTTACAAAGCACTCGCCGTAACCTCTCACTGTATTATTCGGGTAAAGAACGATTCGTAATTCTGACTCTTTGAAGTTATCACCCTCAAATAAAGTTTCAACCTTATAATCATAAAGATGTTGCTTTGCTTTTGCATATATTTTTACCTCACGATAAATACCTGAGATATGCCAATAATCCTGATCCTCCAGATAAGTACCGTCACAGAATTGAAGTACTTTAACTGCCATTACATTAGTGCCTTTTTTTACAGCATGGGTTATATCAAAGGTTGCATCTAGCTTACTGTCCTGTGAGTATCCAATTTCGATACCATTTATATAGAGGTAAAAGCAGGATTCAACTCCTCCAAATTCGATCAGGATATCTCTCCCATCATAATCATCAGGAATGTCGAAGCTCGTACGATAACATCCCGTTAGATTTTTCTCCGGAACATATGGAGCATTCAGCTCCACCTTCCGCTTTGCAATCTCCAATTCAAAGTGGGAATCACACCACTCTCTCTCAAATGGATATATGACATTCGTATAGACCGGCTTACCATAGCCATGAAGCTCCCAGTTTGAAGGTACGGGTATCGTATCCCAACTAGTATCATCATAATCCATCTGCTCAAAACCATCTGGAACTTTGAACGGATTTTCGAAAATTTTAAATTTCCATTTTCCGTTCAAGCTTTGAACATATTTTGAAGCAGAACGATCGAAGTCCAATGCCTGCTCCACCGATTCATATACACCATAAGGTGAATGCATCGGATAGCGATTTCTTTGTGTTACATACTGATTTTCCCAATCTCTATTCATAGTAATTACCATGCCCTTTCTTGACAAACCGCAAACTTTGTGCCGCAGGCTCAAATTACGAAACAAATTACACATTGTCTGCTTCTAATATCAATACCGCTTTCGGTTCCAGCTTCAGTATGCAACCTTTTTGGTATTTCCTACCGGTTATCATGTCCGTATAATCTGCATTCAGAGTAACCTGTTCTTCGTTCTCCTGGTGATTTAGAACAAAGGTAAATTCACCATTCTCATTCTTTCTTACCGTAGCCTCAACACCCTTTGGTGTATTCAAAACCGGTTTTATATTAAGCCGATTGCATAATTGATCAAAGAAAGTCTCATAAAAGAGTTCATCGGAACGGGTTCCAACATAGTATGCTTCTCCGCTGCCGTAGCAGTTCTTCGTCAGTACTGGAGTATTCCGGTAAAAATCCGTCTGATAGGTGCCAAGAACCTCCGCACCTTCCGGATGCATGATATCGCATAATAGCCTTGCCGGATACGTATTTCCCTGATATTCAAATTGATTTTCTTTACCGTTTGGTAATCCATCAATTTCTTCGACCCAAATACCCAGGAGTTCCCGGAGCTTTCCGGGATAACCACCTACCGTAACAAGATCATGTTCCTCTACGATACCACTGAAGAAGCTGGTGACAAAAGTTCCTCCATTCTTTACATAAGCCTTTAATTTCTCATCATAATCACCCTTTACCATATACATTAACGGAGCGATTACAAGACGATATTTGGACAAATCCACTTCCACGCTGATGATATCTACGGATATATTCCTACGATGAAACGCTCTGTAGTAGTTCATGATTTCATCATAATATTTCAAGTCCACACTTGGTCCTGCAGAATATTCAATCGCCCACCAGTTATCCCAGTCGAACAAAATAGCTATCTTCGCTTCTGTTCGGGCACCCAAAGTCAGGCTACCTAATTGTTTCAGTTCCTCTCCCAGTGCCTGGCACTCTCGAAACACTCTGGTATTCTCATGACCTGCATGATCGATGACTGCACCGTGGAATTTTTCACAGGCACCAATGCTGCGTCTCATTTGGAAGAACATTACGGCATCGGAACCATGAGCAACCGCCTGATAACTCAATAGGCGCATCACTCCCGGACGCTTTAATGAGTTGTACGACTGCCAGTTCGTAACACTGGGTGTCTGTTCCATCAGAATAAATGGCAAGCCGCTCTTTAAGCTACGCATCAAATCATGCTTGATTGCTGTATCTTCTATCGATTCCGAAACAGACGGATAACTGTCCCAGGAAATGAAGTCCATATACTTAGCCCATTTCTGATAATCCAATAGCTTATAAAAGCCCATCAGGTTGGTGGTAACCGGAATATCCGGGGTAAAGGCTTTAACCGCTTCGTATTCTGCCTTATAGTTTTCTAACATACTATCCGAATTAAATCTTGCATAATCCAGAGAAATGCCCTGGAACATCGTCCGATCCTCGCCAAAATGTTCGCTTTGTATATTCGGTACAACAATTTCGTCCCAGGCATAGAAGGTATGTCCCCAGAAAGAAGTGTTCCAGGCTTTGTTCAGATTTTCGATTGTCTTGTATTTATTTCTCAGCCAGATACGGAAGACTTTCTCACAATTTTCACAATAGCAGGCACCACCATATTCATTGGAAATATGCCAGGCCACAATATTATCATAATCCTTATAACGTTCTGCTAATTTGGAAGCCAGTTTGGTAGAAAATTTCTTGAATACCTCACTGTTCGGACAGGAATTATGTCTGCCGCCGAATTTACGTCTTGTTCCGCTAAACTCCGTTCTTAAAATCTCAGGGTATTTCTTCGCCATCCAGGCTGGATGGGCCCCTGTAGAAGTGGCAAGGCATACCTTAAAGCCATTTGCCCGAACCATTTCCATAATACTGTCCAGGTCAGAAAAATCATATACATCATCATCCTTCTGTAATGCAGCCCAGCTAAATACATTCAATGTCAGGATATCCACATTCGCAAGCTTAAGAAGCCGCATATCCTCCTGCCTTGTTTCCTGATCCCATTGTTCCGGGTTGTAATCTCCGCCAAATACCATCTTATTTACTTTACCGCTATCAATCATGGTTTTCTCCATTCCTACGTAAGTTATGTTACGCATATGTAATTTGTGCTAGAGCAAAGCTGCGTCTTTGTTTACGCAGTCACTAACTTTGTGAATAAATGATTAAACAATCTTCCTCTCGTTTTAGTACTATATTTTTAACGTGTTTACTTACATCATTGAGTATTATTTATATTATATTAAAGAATGAATGATTATTTAATACTCATTTTTATAGGTAAAATACATCAAATATCATAGGTTCAGTAAGATCTTTATGTAAAGGTAAAAATTATATCAAAATCTGGCAGTAGTATTAAATTACAATTCAATTGTATCAGTGCCGCTCTTAATAAATGCAACGAATTCACTGATTTGGACTGGTATCTCATACCATTGACCACCGGCATACACAGAATGGTCCTTGGTAAGAATCCATTCACCTTCAGGCAAATATACGTTTTTTATCGTCTGTCCCTGTCTAGTGATTGGCGCGAAAAGAATGTCATCACCGAACATATATTGTTCACCCAGCAAGTAACATATCTCATCCTCAGGATAATCAAAGAACATGGGCCGCATCACCGGAATTCCCAAAGCAGAGGCTTTGTTCATATGCTTTTTGATGTATGGCTGTAGGCGGTTACGTAACAGAACTAGTTCCTTCAATATCTCAAAGTTTTTCTCTCCAAAGCTCCACAATTCGTTATCCCCTCCAGTCGGTTCGATAATGTTCCTGGTTCGATCATGTCCATTCCTACTACCGTGAAGTCTGGTGACAGGGCAGAAGACTCCATATTGGAACCAGCGAATGATCAATTCTCTGAAATAATCCGATTCGATATCTCCCCCATAGAAGCCACCAATGTCCGTCGTCCACCAGGGGATGCCACACATGGACATATTCAGTCCGGATTTTATCTGGTCAGACAGGCTCTCAAAGGTAGACGGAATGTCTCCAGACCATACCAATGTGCCAAAGCGCTGCGCACCTAGATAGGCACATCTGGACAAGGTGATGATATCCTCCTTGCCATCCTTCTTCATACCGTCATATACCAGCTGTGAATAATAGTAAGGATAGAGCAGCCCAACTTCATCCCCTCTTCCAAGATACAGGATCAGATTATCAAAATGCTCCGGGTGGATCTCTGGCTCAGCCTCATCAAACCATAAACAATCCACACCCTGATCGATATAATTCTTTTTTAATTTGGACCATACAAATTCCCTAGTATGAGGATTTGTCGGATCAATCTCTGCTTGGGGACCGTAGAAATCAAATACCCGGTTAGAGCCTCTCGCTGTTCTGATCAGCATGTTGTTATCCAACATTTCCCTATAGTTTTCACTCTTCTCATTAATTGTAGGCCACATGGATACCATTAGCTTAATACCCATGGCATGGAGCTCTTCTGCCATCATCTTGGGATTCGGCCAGTATTTCGGATCAAACTTATAATCACCCTGCTCGGTCCAGTGAAAATAATCAATAACCATAACAGAAACAGGAATGCCTAATTCCTTATATCTCCTCGCTATATCCAAAACCTGCTCCTGGGTCTCATATCTTAGCTTACACTGCCAGAAGCCCATCGCCCAGTCTGGCATGGCAGGTGCATGTCCAGTTAAATTCGCTAGAGTCTCCGATGTTTCTCTTGGGTTACCACCGATTACCACATAATCCACCTGTCTGGTACTGTCGCTCACCCATCTTGTCCGATTGTTGCCAAGCTGGCAGTTACCGGTGGATGGCATATTCCACAGGAAGCCGTATCCCAGGGAGGAATAAACATAGGGAATTGTGCACTTTGCATTAACATGCCTCAGGTCGATGGTACAACCCTTCAGGTCAAAGCAGCCGGTTGCCTCATGACCTAGCCCATAGAAATGTTCCTTAGCATTCGCCTCGAAGGTCACCCATGCGCTCCACAAGCCACTGGCTGTATTATGATAATTGCGGATTCCACATCCAAATGCCAGATCACATTTTTCAGACAATATTCTCTTTTCGTTCCTATAATACTCTATTCTTCCGTTTTCATACATTTTGGCACTCATATTACCGGTCGTAATGATGGCGGTATTCCCATCCAACCATGCTTTTGCCTGAACCTTATACGGCATCAGCGTCCAATCCTGATCTATCAGCTGTCCAGTTGGTGATGCCTGAAAACGGATACTATCCTTTCCACAGGCTGACAATTTCCCAACCTCTCCGTCCCTGGTAAAATAGATAGCATCTTCTTTGATCTCAAATCTCATTATACAACCTCCTAATCCTATTTTTTATAATTATAATTATATCAACCATTTTTATTGTTTAATATGAGTATTGTGATATAATTTATAATAATATTGATATTATAAAAATATAGAAGCGAGAAGTGATAAAAGATGCTACAGAAGAATGATACCAATGAGCTATACGAAAAGATACCACACGGAACATCTAACTTTCCTTATAAGGTGCATTTAACAGAGCTTGAAAGTGGCTTCTCTCTGTATCCTCATCTCCATCAGGAATTTGAGCTGCTTGTAATGCATAAGGGTGATGGCATTATGTATGCCGATAACGTGGAATATATATTGTCCGAAGGCGATGGATTATTCATCAATTCCAGAAGTATTCATTTTGGGAAGAAGCTTCATACGAAGACTATCTCCTTCTATGCCATCGTTTTCTCTGAGAAAATTATTAGCTCGACCTACGATGATCTTATCTTCGAGAAATACGTCACACCAGTCAAAAATAACGACATCAGGCTTCCAACCTATCTGTCTCGGACCGGTTCATGGCAGAGCAGGATACTTAATATTGCTGATGAGCTTTATGCCTCCAGGGATTCCTCCGCATGGTGCGAAGAGTTAAGAATCAAGACCCAACTTCTGAAGCTGTGGACCTTATTATGCGAGCAGGGTTCACCCTCACAGATTGGTCCTGCTGACAAATATTTGGCCGACATAAAATCCGTAATGGAATATATCAACGACAATTATGCTTCCCGGATTACACTTTCTGATTTAGCCAGACACTGCCACATGAGCTCAGGTCACTTCTCCCGGATATTCTCCAGCATCATGCATAAATCTCCTTATCAATATCTTGTGGATATTAGGATAGAAAAAAGCAGCCACCTGCTGAGCACTTCTACCTTACCTATAGGTGAGATTGCGGCCAGCTGTGGCTTTTGTGATTTCAGCTATTATTCTAAGCTATTCAAAGAAACCATGGGATGTACTCCATCCGAATACAGAAGGTTACATCGGTGTAGATGAATAATATGTCTTTTTAGCCAATACCGTTAGTTACTAGAAGTTTTTATTAGTACCAATGCTACCTGATTCATACCACCAATCGTAATGCTGTACCCTTCCTTTAGTTCTACCGTTACGGTATCAACCCCAAACTCACCGCCTCCGAGAATTTCATTAACTTCGATCCAACCCGTTACATTATGAATGAATAAATTGCCGCTGCCGCCGCCTACACTCTTGATATCATACCTTCCCTCAGGAACATCCAGACCAACAATCCAATTACCGGTCGTTAAGGCATCTTTATACAAGGTGGTTTCCGCCGGTGTAAAGGTAGCTTTCTTCATTCCGGATATCTCAATCGTCTCTCCAGTCCGAAGATCTGTCGTTACACTTTCCACGCCAAAATCGCCTCCGCCCAGGATCTCATTCACGTAGGGAACATCATTGGTATCATAGATAAACAAATTACCATTGCCATCCCCGGTGATACGATATCTTCCCTCCGGAATATCGGTTCCCACCTTGAATTTGCCGGTATTTAAGGTAGTAAGAACGGCGGCAGAATGCTCCCGGAAGCTTTTTTCCTCAGCGATATTATCTTTTCCGGACTTCTCTGTCCGCTGTCCTTCTGTCTGATTCGTACTACCGGTGTCTTTCACATTACCGCTATCATCCGTCTCTTTTGGTTCCTCGGCTCCCAAGGTTGGTGACCTTTTATCCTGTCCGGTAGCATTCTGTTTTCCATCCTTGTTGTCTCCGGAAAGAGCACCGTATAATATAATTACCAGAAAAACTACGATAGACCAGAACCACCATTTCTTATAGAGGGGTTCCCTTCTCCCTCCAGGATTGTCATTCTCATCCATGATATTTTCCTCCAAACAATAATGTATTTCCTTTTTAGCCCTATACTTTACTTTCCTTCTTAATTTCAAGTCCTGTGTTCGTTCCGACTCCTTCGTAGAGTACTCTCCCATGCCTGGTTGATAATCTGACACGGACAGTGGCATGTATGCTTTCCTGAATGGTTCGGCTCATTTTCCCATAAAACGGGGCTTTTAATACTCCTCCTTCTGCACTCGTCACCTTCATCTCCAGCCGATAACGAAGATCTTCGATTATTACCGATAAAAAGGTGTTATCATAAGCAAGCTTTCGCACTCTTGCCCCCGTATAAGTGGTGAATAAAAGGATGCGCTCCCCATATCGAAACAGGGCAAGAAAGCCGGTAAAAGAAGTTCCCAAGAAAGGGATATCCGCAATTGAAAACATAATTGTCGTCCTGCCATCCGGAAAATGGTTTGACTGAAACCAAATCCAATTCTTCGGGAAGGAGCGTCCCCAATCCTTTTCAATATAGCCGCAGCCGTGGTTGTAATCCAGATTTTTGCCATTGATTGTAATCACTCCATAGATATCCTGATGAATATTGACAATACCATGATAGCATTCCATAAAGGGCAGGTAGGAAAACGGTCCCATGATTCCCGGATGATACAGCGTCTTTGGAAATTTTACCGGATGATCGAAGCGGAGACAGCCTTTTATTCTTAGCTTATTTCCCTGGATATTCAGAATCATCTGATCCTTGGAAAAACAGCTGTCCCCGATCATAATCTCAAACCGGGATTCAGAAAACCAAAAATCAGCAATATCGTACCGAATATAATCTACCTGATTTCCTTGATACATGACCTGAATAAATGCATGGGTATCCTTTTCATTGATTGATATACCGGGAATAACAACAAGAGCATGCTCTTTCGTCGAATCAATCATTTTGAAATACCAACCTTCGAAATATTTTTTGTTTTTATATTTTCCTTGAAAGATCTCCGGATTAAATACCTTCTTTATCAAATAATTCATTCGACACCACTCTTCTTTACTGTTTTTCAGCCATTTTCAACAATTCCTCGACCGAAGCGGTCCTCTCTGTAAAATCTCCCCGCATCGTCTTGATTACCATTTTTTCATTGGCAATTTCCTCTGCTGTGCGAACGCCCCATTTACGAATCATCGGAAGCGGAGGACACCATCCATGCAGTGCATGCTGCAACATAAATAAACCGGCGGCTCCGGTTAGGATAAAGCCAAGCCGACGGATTTTCACTCCGAGTAAAGAGGTTACGATAAGAAATACAGACGCCGTGACTTCCATTACCCTTTCCGTATCCCATTCCTGTCCGAGCTGCCAGATACGATCCGTAAGTTCTTCTGCGGAGCAATTTTTATATACATTTAGATTTTTAATGGTCTGTTTCTTTATTTCCGCATTAACCAAAGGGTCAGTGCTTAGAAAAACTTTTTGTGAGGTTGGAGGCAGTATATTTATTCGTTTGATAACTCCCACTCCTTTCTATATTTTACCTTATTGCTGCGTAGTTTTTTACACATGATCAATAGGAAATTGTAAAGCATCCATCCCATAGCAATTGTAATGGTATCCATGGCAGATACCTCTAAATCCAATCGATTCTGCATTTCACAATTACCTATTTTTAATAGTATGTGTAATTTTTGCAGCATTATCCTGCTTTGGTTACTGCAAAATCTAAGGCAAAAAAATAAGCCTAATTTAACCATATTTCGGTTAAATTAAGACTTCAATCATCGAAAAATTCATATTAATCTGCGGTATCTCAAAACCTTGGAAAAACAAGGAGTGAGCACCTTTCGTGGTATAAATCCTGAAGAATAGCGGGTTATGCTCGCAGGTTTTTTGCGAGACTATTTGCTCGTTAAGTAAGGAGTATCCCCAAGTACTCCTTTCTAACGAAAGCAATGTCTTATACTACCTCTTGAAACAAGGATGTTACTCTCTCTTTTATTGTTTCAACTTCCGTTTCCAATGCCAGAGATAATTCCGGATATAGTAATCTCTCCGCTTTATCTAAGATTCTCTTATCGGTAGTAGACATTTTCTTCCCCGCTGCGATCTTTTCCTGCTCGTCAATCAAGATAGAGGTAATGACTTTTATTAACTGCATTGGATTGCCGTCCTTCAGAATCTGCGTATAAAACTGATCCTTCTTCTTACGATCCGTTATTGTAAATATATTATCACAGGATACCGTTCGAAGCACTTCCTCGGCTTTTTCCGCAGGCATAATAGGCCTCATCCTTACTTTATCATTATCTACCGGGGTCATAATTTTCGATTTCTCATTGAAAGGATGCATAATATAATATAGCTTAGTCTCTTTATCAATCGTGCTCTCCTTTATTTCATCAATAAAGCATGCTCCGTGATATGAATACATGATATATTCACCTTGTTGAAACATTACTACCTCCATTCCTACTGTTTACTGAGTTTACAATAATAGGATAACACATGATTCGTTTTTTGTCAACTTAGTTGACATTTCCATTTGCACAGAGTATACTACTGCGGGGGTGAATAAATGGAAAAATACGAGGATAACTTAATTGATCTCCTATATGAAAAACAGAATATGCTGAAGAAGCAGAAAGAGGATCAGTGGAATCACAATAATTCTATTCCGGTAACGAATACCGAATGGTGTATTCTTTCACTAGTTTATGGAAAGCAGCCTACCATTCCGGAAGTAGCCCAACAGCTCGGAATCAGCAGACAGGCAACCCATAAATCTATTAAAACACTGGATTCAAAAGGATTTATTTCGATTTGTCGTGTTGAAAATAATAAACGAAATAAATATCTTAACCTTACCTCATTTGGAGAAGCCTGCTATCTTAAAAATCAGCAATTAAAAGAGGAGATAGAAAAAGAAATCGGTCAAAATATCGGTGATGAAAATATTACTTTATTGAAAGAGCTATTAAAGAGGGATTGGATCTAAGAATTCAATTCCTTTTTCATCGTTCTCCAGTTCGGTAAAAATTGATCCATATAGGCTTTAAACACTTTATTATGACTGCCCTCCAGCAGATGCACCAGTTCATGCACCACCACATACTCCAGGCAGATCCTGTCTTTCTTCGCCAGCTGCAGGTTAAAGCATATTTTACCGGTCCTTATGTTACAGGTTCCCCATCTGGTTTTCATATCACGAATCGTAAATGCACTGGATTTTACACCAATCACTTTTTCCCATTTATGAAGGAGCTCCGGAATCACTTCCGTCAAGGCTTCCCGGTACCATAAGTTAAGGATTTTCGCCCGTGCTTCCGGTGAGCTATTCTGTTTAACCCTAAGAATAAGGTTATCCCCCAGCAGGGAGACGCCCATGCTGCCCGCGGAAGGGATCACTTGCAGGGTGTATTTTTTACCCCGGTAATAAACCTCTTCACCGGATTCATATGCAAGTACTTTTTGCTCCGGTCTTTGCCGCATTCTAAGCTGCTGCTTTACGATCCAATCGTATTTTAAAAGTATAAATCTTCTGATTTCTTCCTCAGGCATGCGTTCCGGCGCAGAGATATGAACCTCTCCTTGCGGAGGAAGCAGCCTGAGATACATATTTTTAATCTTCTTTCGTTCGATAACGATCGGAAGATCATTCATTACTATTTCTTTCATTTTTCCCATGATTAAAATTCTTCGCTTACGCCTTCTACTTATTTTTTACTATTCTCTGATTTCTATTTCTTGCTTCGATTTCTTTTATCATTTTTCTTATGATTTCTTTTTATTATTCTTTTTTTTCTTCCGCTTTGGTTTCACCGGGGCAGAACTCACATCTTTTTCCTGCTCTCCGGCCGTTTTGAGGGAAACCCACATGCTGCTGCCCTTTCCATCGGTTTTAATATCCAAAAAATCGAATTTTCTTAAAAATTTAGATAGCTTCGTATCGCCGTAATTACGTACGTCAAAATCCGGATAGCGTTTCACCAGGCGGCTGCCGAGCTCTCCCATGTTCATTCGCTGATCGCCTTCATCAATTTCATTCATCATCTTCACGATCGCTGTTTTGATCACATTGATATCGGTCATATTCTTAACGACATCCAGACTATCATTCGTATTGCTGTCACCGGCCGTTTTATTACCATTTTCAACGGGGGTATCTTTTCCGGATTTACTGTTCCCCTTTCCGTGATTTGCTTCCTTGATGTCATGCTGAATTGCAGTATCAACTTCAAGTTGTATCGAGCTTTGCTCAGTCTCGGCAATGATATCAAGATATTTAAACTGGTTACAGGCAGCGATAAATGGCTTCGGTGTTTTCTTCTCGCCCATACCTACTACAAGCATCCCGGATTCACGAAGTCTGGAGGATAGCTTCGTAAAATCACTGTCACTGGAAACAATACAGAAGCCCTCTACATTGCCGGAGTACAGGATATCCATCGCATCAATAATCATAGCAGAATCAGTAGCATTTTTCCCTACTGTATACCCATATTGCTGAACCGGTGTAATTGAATTCTCCAGTAAGACGTCTTTCCAGGAGGCTGTGTTCGGTCTTGTCCAATCACCGTAGATCCTTTTATATGTGGCTACACCATAATTTGATATTTCATCCAAGATATATTTGATATATTTCGCAGACACATTATCTGCGTCAATCAATACTGCAAATCGCTTATCGTCCTGCACCTTCATCCCTCCTTCTATGTTTATTATTATACACTAAATTGTTCTGTTGGTCAGTACATTTATACACAAATTAATTTTGGAGCCTTATGTACCGCTACGTAATGCAATTAAGCGAAAGCGTCTCCGATTCGAATACATTTGTCGAAATCATAGCACGGTATACAATAGCAGGTGTGAATAGTAACAGCTATCCACCCCGCACCTAAAGGAGTGGCTTTTCGCATTTTCTTGTAATTTTGATATGAAACAAAAAAGTTAAAGTACTATAGATGATTTGAGTGTAAAAAGCCTTCCTAACAAATCGTCTTCATCAATTTGCACAAGGAAAGGAAAAACTTAAGTAATAGGAAACAATATTTTAATGAGCAACTGTTTGAAGTCGTTGGTACTTAGATCACGTATTATGTGGTCTTATGTACCATTACGTACTTCAATCAAGTGGAAACGTGTTGCGAATAAAATATGTTTCATATTACTTATCAATGTATAAATTGTGCAAATTGATGAAGTTGATTTAATAAATTGGCTTTTTACACTCAAATCATAGATTGAATAAATTTTAAATTAATTTTTATCGCATGTTTGCACTTCAAGATATTGGAAATAATTGTATACAGGAGGTGTATTTATGGTAGCGTTTATCAAGGATTATAATCTGGATTCAATAAAGAAAAAATTGATCCTTCTATATCTTTTAAATGTCATTGACATATTTATGACCCTGCTGCTCTTAAGAACCGGGCTGTTTCGCGAAGTAAATTTTATCATGGCAAAGCTGGTGGAAATTCCTTTCGCCAGTCTTCTATTTAAAATTATTTTCCCGGCATTTATACTCTATTACTTATACACTGAAATAAAGAAAACAGCCAAATCCGAGGATCAGAAACCGGCACAGGTTTACCAGGAGTTGAAGATTTCTAATATTAGCATTAATCTGTCCATTTTAATTTATGTCATTGTCGATCTGACCCACCTTATATGGACCGCTTTGCTTCCCTACATCTATACAATTGCCTGAATCCGTGTAAAATGACCGACCGACGCAATAGATATCCAAAGCGCATGATATCCCATTCGAATTCAAACAGATACCATGCGCTTGTCTTATCTATGTTAAGAAATCCATAAACATCTAGGAAAAGCTATTCTTTTTTATTTTTTCTTCTGTCCGTATTTTTCAGCTATCTTGATCAGGAGCTCGACGCATTGATCCATCGCCTGTACGCAGGCATATTCCATCTTACCATGGTGGTTATGGGATCCTGTTCCAAGGTTCGGGCACGGCAGCTCCATAAAGGAAAGTCTCGACCCATCCGTTCCTCCGCGGACAGGCTCGCTGCAAGGCGTTCCTCCTAATTCCTTTACTGCTTCATATGCGGTTTCGATCAGATGCCAGTGCGGTTTAATTTTTTCTGCCATATTATAATATTGGTCTCTCATTTCCAACCGAACCGTATCTTCCCCGTATTTTTCATTTAGCTTCTTCGTGATCTGCTCAATTAAGGTCTTTCTCTGTTCAAGCTTTTCCAGGTCATGATCCCGGATAATATAATCGAGTACCGTCCGGTCTACATTCCCTTCCATAGAATTCAGGTGGAAGAAGCCTTCGTATTTTTCCGTATGCTCCGGCCTCTCATTTTCCGGAAGCATGGAATTAAACTCCATCGCAATCAGCATGGAATTCTTCATTTTATCCTTTGCAGATCCCGGATGTATATTGACACCTTCTATCGTCACTTTGGCGGAGGCTGCATTAAAAGTCTCATACTCCACCTCTCCAAATGCCGCTCCGTCAACCGTGTAAGCAAAATCAGCACCAAATCGTTTTACATCAAATAAATCGGCGCCTCGTCCGATTTCCTCATCCGGCGTAAATCCGATCTTAATCGTTCCGTGCTTGATCTCCGGGTTTTGCTGCAGTTTTTCCGCCATCGTAAGAATTTCTGCCAGTCCTGCCTTATCGTCTGCACCAAGCAGGGTCGTTCCGTCGGTAACGACCAAATCACATCCGACATATTTCTTAAGCGTATCAAATTCCTGCGGATTTAATACGATATTCTTATCCGCATTCAGAAGAATATCTCCGCCATCGTAATTTTGCACCAGCCTTGGCTTAACATTCTGATACGGAACATCCCTCACAACATCCATATGGCTGATAAATCCGATTACAGAACCGGACCAGTTCGGGGTGTTTGCTGCTATTGTACCAAAGACATATCCATTCTCGTCCATTGCAGCATCTTTTATACCAAGCTGCTTCATTTCCTCCACCAGTGCCTTGCCAAATTCCAGCTGGGAAGGAGTACTTGGGCAGGTATCACTGCCACTTAGGGAAGCGGTTTCATATTTTGTATAATTGATTAATCTTTCATAAGCTCTCATATTTTTACCTCATTTCTACATAGTCTTTTACATGATCTTTGCACATCAATATTCTTTCCATCTGGCCTTGCTTTTCTCTTATCCTAAGCTAAGGATTATTTTACCACGAATCTGCCTGACATACCACTTAATTTAGAGATACATAACTCTTTTACTCCCCATTAATTCTGCCAAATTCTTAATATCTGCCGGAAGCACCGCATATAATGAATAGTCAAGGATTGATTGTTAGTCGAGGAGGTAATGCTATGAATTATTCCAATAACAATATCAGTAATCGTAAGGATAATACCATGATTTTAAACGGACAGGGAAAAGTAACTGCCATTCCGGATATTGCCATTCTACGGATCGGCGTCCAAACAACGGGTGATAATTTAACTGAGGTACAGCAGGAAAATGCAAATCTTAGCCAGTCTTTCCTGGATGCAATTCAGCAGTTAGGTATTACGGACATCAAAACTTTCCAATATGTTGTCGAACATCTATATGATTTTGAAAATGGCACCCGAATCGATCGCGGTTATTCGGTTCGCAATATATACGAAATTCATGTAAGTGATATGGATATCGTTGGTTCCGTAATTGATACCGCAGTAAATGCCGGAGCCAATGTCGTGGATTTTATTAATTTTGAAGTGTC
>ENA-UOOE01001614-UOOE01001614.1-fermentation-metagenome-genome-assembly--contig:-NODE-1614-length-18567-cov-4.458621_pt1 | contig 18567 bp, 13 predicted proteins | sample MGYA00245776_ERZ724021 | MGnify/ENA primary metagenome ERZ724021 (study PRJEB28704, sample SAMN03018321) | fermentation metagenome | biome: anthropogenic terrestrial biome; feature: soil; material... | reverse complement strand
ATGAAGACAATCAGACAGAAATTGATGTTAAAGTATATCAGGGTACAGCTAAAAGAGCCAGAGACAATGATCATGTAGGAACTGTAAAAGTTATGGGACTTAAGCCTATGCCTAAATATCAACTGGAAATAAAAATTACCTTTGAAGTAGGACGTTCTCAGGAAGTAAAAGTAACAATTGAAGAAATACAAAGTGGAATAAATAAAACTGAAGTAATGAAATTAACTTAAAATGGGGGGATATTTTAGTGATTTATGATAGTGTACATTCGCCTGTAGTAGGAATAGATTTAGGAACAACTTTTAGTTCCATTGCTAGATGGACTGGAACTAAAGCAGAAGTTTATTCTCTGAAAGGGGAATATAATATTCCTTCTGTAGTATATAATGATGGAAGTCAGTTTGTTATAGGAAAAATTGCATTTATGAAAGGGATCATGAATCCTGAAAGTATGTGCAGAGGTGTAAAACGTTTAATTGGAAATGAATATGCCTCTATAAAACTAGGGGGTAAGGATTACAATTCCATAGAGATATCAGCAGAAATTTTAAAATATCTTTATAGAAATGTGGAAGAAATGTTTCCACAGGGCAAGTTTAAATCAGAAGGAGTGGTAGTAACTGTTCCCTACCATTTTAGGGCAAATGAAATTTCAAATACAATAAAGGCCGCTAAAATGGCAGGATTGAATTTAATAGGAATAATTCAAGAACCTATAGCTGCAGCACTGGCTTATGGACTTCATTTAAGTAGTGATGCCTTAGAAGATGAAAATATATTGGTATTTGACCTTGGAGGGGGTACTTTTGACCTAACACTATTTAATTTAAATAATTCCTCAAATAGAATATCTTTTAATGTGTTAGCCACAAGTGGTGATGATAGATTGGGAGGTATGGATTTTGATGAGGAACTTTACAATTATATAGTAGATAGAGAGGGAATCAGACTTTCTGCCTGTAGGGATAAAAGGCAGCAGAACATAGCTAAAAATAAATTGATGGAACAGATTATAAGGGCAAAAGAGGCATTATCCTTTGACAATAGTGCATATATACAGGCATTTGATGTGCCGCCAGGAAATTTTGTAGATTGTACAGTTACGTTATACGAACTAAAAAATTGTATTAGAGAATATACCCAGAAAATAAAGAGAATTATAAGAGAGATGTTTGAAGAAAGAGGAATAAGTCCTAGAAGTGTTGACAAGGTAATAAAAATAGGCGGCTCCAGCAAAATAAAATTTATAGATGAGATTATAAATGATGTTGTAGGAGATGGAAAAATATACGGAGATATAAATCCAGAACTTGCAGTTTGTCAGGGAGCGGCTATTTATGGAGCTTATTTAAACAACAGAGCTTCCCAAAATAAAAAATTGGAGGTAACTCTTATAAATTCCCATGCATTAGGGCTAAAAGATGATAAGGGAGATTTTGTAGAGATTATTCCTAAGAATGTGGCAATTCCATATAAGGAAATTGTGACATTTACAAATTCAGAGGATAATGAGAGGGAAATAAGTATAGAAATTTATCAGGGAGAACATAAAGAATGTCAGCATAATAAGAAGATAGGGGTAATAAATGTTTTGGGATTAAAGGAAAGTCCAAAGGGAACTTTAAATATACCTGTTACGTTTTATATAAATAAAGATCAGACAATTAAAGTTATTGTAGAGCAAAAAGAAAGCAATATACACATTGAAAAACAATTCTAGTTAAATAAATGTTAATAAAAAGCACTATTAAATTCATTATATAAAATGAATTTAATAGTGCTTTTTATATGTTCAAATAGTACATAGTATAATTTATAATTTTAAAACTATTATGAAAAGTAAATTATATGCATTTGTGTAATATGGTAAATTTATAAGTCGGTTTTTGCATTATAAAATTATCAATATTATGTCATTAAATTAATAATTTTTTAATAAATAATGTATATATTTGATGATTTATATTGAATTGTGTAAAAAATGATGGTATTATTATAAAGACATGTAAATCGCATGCGAAATATTTTCAATGATACTGGGAGGGGAGACAAGTTTTATAAATTAATTATTAATTTTATATAAAAAATAATTTTTGGGGGTTGATAATGAATGAAAAAGTTCATTAAAAGTAAGATATTAATTTTATTTGTATGTATATTTGCATTAATTCTACCAGGATGTGGAAGTTCGTCTACAGGAAGTTCTGGAGAAGGTTCCAAGAAAATTATTAATGTAGGAATGATGAATGCTCCAAGTGGCTTTAATCCACTGGAATGGACAGACATTGCGCAGGAAGTGAATTGTGGATTGCTATTTCAAGCTTTAGTTGAATTAGATGATGACATGAAATATAAGCCTATGCTGGCGGATTCAATTACTACAGAGGATAATAAGACATTTGCAATTAAGCTCAATTCAAAGGCTAAATGGAGTGATGGAAAACCTGTAACTGTAGATGATGAAATATATACTATTGGTCTTATATCCAATCCTAAAGTGCCATCTACTGTGGCATCAAATTTTAATATTGTTGAAGGATTAAATGATTCAGGTAAAAATACTACCGGCAGCACTGATATATCCGGTATAAAAAAAATTGATGCTCATACTATGGCAATTACAACGAAAGCACCTATGGAATTGACTTTATTTGAAGATACAATAGGTACCAAACTTAAAGCTCTTCCTAAACACATTCTTGAAAGCACTGCACCAGATAAGATTTATGAGAGTTCCTTTATTCAAAATCCAACTGTAAGTAATGGACCTTTTAAACTTGAAAAATATGTGAAAGATCAATATGTGCAATTTGTAGCTAATAAAGATTATTTCAAAGGAACACCCAAATTAGATAGATTGATTTTCAAAATTATGCCTGGAGCTAATATAACTGCTCAATTGCAAAGTGGAGAAATTGATATGAATGATCCTCAGTTAGGGCAAATACCTTTTGAAGATAATGAAAAAGTAAAGGCTATGAGTAATCTTAATACAGATTCATCAGGTATTCAAGGCACTATACAGACATTGATGATAAATACAAAGACTATACCTGATTCAAAGATTAGGAAAGCAATTTCCTATGCTATAAACAGAGATATGATAATAAGTAGTTTATTAAAAGGTCAAGGTCAAGTGATTGAATTACCATATTTGAAAGAAAGTAAATTTGTAAATAAAAATTTAAAACCTACTCCATATGATCCGGAAAAAGCTAAGGAACTTTTGAAAGAGGCAGGATGGGATTCAAATAAGGCTATAAATTTTGACATACCTACAGGAAACAAAGTTCGTGAACAAGTTGCAGATATCATAACTCAAAATTTAGAGAGCGTGGGAATAAAAGTAAATCCTCAAAAATATGATTTTGTTACAAGTCTCGCTACAGCTAAAAAACATAATTTTGATATATACCTGGTAGGTATACCTGTTTATCCTATGAATCCTGATATATCATCCATATTAAAAACTGGGTTTGGGCTTAACTTATCACAATATAGTAATGCAGAAATGGATAGTTTACTTACAAGTGGTTTAAATCAAATCGATCCAACTCAAGTAAAAGCAACTTATGATAGAGTACAGGAAATATTTGCACAGGATTTACCTTGTCCGTCAGTATATGTTCAAAATCAGTTAAGGGCCGTAAATAAAAGGGTAACTTATGGAAAGCCTAAAAACTATGGAATGTTTATTGATGTATATAAATGGGATGTACAGAGCGAATAATTTGTACAAAATAAGTAATTAAAATTTGCAAAAGATTATATGTTAATTAAATACTATAATTTTCTGCCATATTAAATTATAAATTTTTGTAGAAAGGATGATAAATATGAGCTGTTTACTTTCTGTAAGACATCTTCAAACAGCATTTAAATCAAATAAAAAAGAAGTAATATCTGTTGAAGATGTAAGCTTCGATATAAAGTATGGGGAAACGGTAGGCATAGTCGGTGAATCCGGATGTGGTAAAAGTGTAACTTCTCTATCTATAATGAAGTTGCTGGGAAAGAAAGGTTATATACGTAAAGGTAAGATAAAATTTAACAATAAAGATATTGTAAAACTGGATGATAAAGAAATGAGAAATATTCGGGGGAACAAAATATCTATGATTTTCCAGGAACCAATGACATCATTGAACCCTCTTTTTACAATAGGAAATCAGATAATAGAGGTTATAAAATTACATCAGGATATAGATTACAAAGAAGCTGAAAAATATGCAATAAATATGTTAAATTTGGTAGGCATACCTAGAGCAAATAAGATAATTAATGATTATCCACATACTCTTTCAGGAGGAATGAGACAAAGAGTAATGATTGCTATGGCTCTTTGTTGCAAACCTGAGCTCTTAATTGCCGATGAACCTACAACTGCATTGGATGTAACTATTCAGGCTCAAATTTTAGATTTGATTAAGAAACTCAGAAAAGAGATGGGAATGTCGGTCATGCTTATTACCCATGATTTAGGAATAGTAGCAGAAATGGCGGACAAGGTTATTGTAATGTATGCAGGACAGGTAGTTGAAGAAGCGGATGTGTTTACACTATTTGATCATCCCAAACATCCATATACCTGTGCACTTATAAAATCAATTCCTCAAATAGATTCAGATGTAAATAAACGGCTTGAGACTATAAAAGGAATGGTTCCATCTACTTATCAAAATATAATTGGATGCCGTTTTCATAATCGCTGTCCTTATGCATCCGAAAGGTGTATAAATGAAGCTCCAACCTTGAATTTTGTTAATGATAAACATAAAGTAAGATGTTTTTTAGTTGAAAGTATGGAGGAAGTAGGTAAGGAGGTAATATAACATATGATTGTAGAAGCAGAAAAACAGATGAAAGTTTTACTTTCTCTTGAAAAATTGAAAACTTATTATCCCATAAAAAGGGGAATTCTATCCAAAACTGTGGGGTATATAAAGGCGGTTGATGGAGTAGATTTAAAAATTTATCTTGGAGAAACATTGGGATTAGTAGGAGAATCAGGATGCGGAAAATCCTCCATAGGTCGTACAATCTTAAGACTTGAAGAACCTACAGAAGGCAGTATATTTTTTAATAATGAAGATATAGCTGCATATTCTACTAAAAATATGACTAATATCCGTACTGATTTACAGATAATATTTCAAGATCCCTATTCTTCTTTAAATCCTAAAAAACGTATATATGATATATTGGCAGAACCTCTTAAAGTTCACAAAATTATACCTGAGAATAAAATATCAGGTGAAATTGACAAACTTTTGGATTGGGTAGAATTACCTAAGGGTTTCAAAAATAGATATCCTAATGAATTCTCAGGAGGTCAAAGACAGCGTGTTGGCATTGCAAGGGCACTTGCTTTAAGACCAAAACTTATTGTTTGTGATGAACCTGTATCAGCGTTGGATGTATCCACACAGGCACAAGTATTAAATCTTTTAAAAGATCTACAAGAAAAATTAAATCTTACTTATCTTTTTATAGCTCATGGATTAGGAGCAGTAAAATATATAAGTAACAGAATTGCAGTTATGTATTTAGGTAAAATTGTTGAAATTGCAAGTACAGAAGAAATTTTTGCAAATCCAAAACATCCATATACTAAAGCACTTTTAAGTGCATATCCAGTACCTAATCCCCATATGCGTGATAAAAAGAGAATTATTCTGGAAGGTGATGTACCAAGTCCAGCAAATCCGCCCAAAGGTTGCAGATTCCACACCCGATGTAAATTTACTAAAGATATATGCAGTAAAAAAACTCCAGAGTTAAAACAGGTAAAAGATGCAGAAAAAGAAGAACATCTATCAGCTTGTTTTTTTCAGGATAGTTTTTAATTAATAAGGAGGACATTTTATATGATTAATTATATTGTTCGGAGAATATTAATAAGCATTCCAGTTTTAATTGGTGTAACTATAATAAGTTTTATAATTATTAATATGGCACCAGGCAGTCCACTGGATAAAATGATTGATCCGCATCTTACTGCAGCTGATATTGCAGCTAGAAAAGCTGCACTTGGATTGAATGGACCTTTATATATAAGATATTTAGGTTGGCTTCAAAATGTACTTCATGGCAATTTAGGATATTCATTGACTTCATTCCAGCCTGTATCACAAATAATAGGACAAAGAATATTTCCAACTTTTTTACTTATGTTTTCCGCACTTATAATTGGATTTGTGATTGCTATTCCACTTGGAATTTTAAGTGCTACCAAACAGTATTCAAAATTAGATTATATATCTTCGACAGGATCACTTATTGGAATATCAGTTCCAACTTTTTTCTTAGGTCTTGTATTTATATATATCTTTGCTTTAAAGTTAAAATTATTGCCTTCTGGAGGAATGATAACTTTAGGTCAGGATAACGGGTTTTCAGATGTACTTAAACATTTAATACTGCCTGCTGTTGTCCTTGGGGTAAATGAAGCAGGAACACTTGTTAGATATGTACGTTCTAGTATGCTTGAAATACTGGATCAAGATTATTTGCGTACAGCAAGATCCAAAGGATTAAAAGAATCCATTGTTATAAATAAGCATGCTTTTAGAAACGCCGTACTGCCTATTATAACTGTAACTGGATTGGAGATTGTTACACTACTTGGTGGTTCCGTAGTTACCGAGCAAGTATTTCAGTGGCCAGGAATAGGCCAGCTTACTATATCTTCTGTAATGAGTCGTGATTATACCACTTTAATGGGCCTTATCTTATTTGGAACCGTAGTTGTCATGGTCGCTAATCTATTAATTGATATTATATATTCTATTGTGGATCCACGTATTAGATATAACTAGGAGGGAAATCAATATTATGAGCAAAATGGAAGTGGAATTGCGAAATAATTCAGGTTCAACTGCATTAGCTGTTGAAACAGATATAACTAGTGAAAATTATATATATTTAATTATGAAAAGATTTAAAAAGCATAAAATAGCTGTAGCTGGAGTTATATTTATATGTATATTAACGGTAATTGCAATATTTGCTCCACTTATAGCTCCTAAAAGTCCATATGCTGTAGAAAATTTGTTTGGGGCTGCACCGTCCTCTAGTCATGTACTTGGAACAGATCAGGTTGGTAGGGATGTATTAAGTCGTCTTGTGTATGGTGTTCGTATTTCTTTGATTGTAGGTATTGGGACTATGATTTTAAGTGTAAGCATAGGTACGATACTTGGCCTTATATCAGGATATTTTGGAGGTAAAATTGACATGATTATTATGCGTATAACCGATATTTTTATGTCCTTTCCTCAAATGATGCTTATATTGATTATAGTAAGTATAGTTGGACCTGGCCTTAAAAATATTATATGGGTTTTAGGTCTTCTTGGATGGCCAGGTATAACACGTTTAGTTAGAGGAAATGTGCTTTCTATCAAGCAGATGGATTATATAAAATCAGCTGTAGTTCTGGGATTTAATACTCCAAGATTGTTATTTTCTCATGTACTTCCCAATACTATGGCACCTATTTTGGTAAATGCAACTTTTGGAATTGCCAGAGCTATTATATATGAAGCCTCACTTAGCTTTCTGGGTATGGGAGTACAACCTCCTACTGCAAGTTGGGGAAATATGCTTACAGATGCCCAGGCTCTTACTGTTTTGACAACCAAACCTTGGTTATGGTTTCCACCTGGAATTATGATTATATTCACTGTATTGGCATTTAATTTTATTGGTGATGGTTTGAGAGATGCTTTTGATCCTAGAAATACAAGATAATTAAACTTTTATAAATGTGAAACTATATATAAATAAAAAATTTCAGTGAATAATTTATTTTATTAATAAATTGGAGTGATTGTAAAAATGAATACTTTAAGAAAAGCTGAAGACATAAAGTCTTGGATGATAGAACTTAGAAGAGATTTTCATATGTATCCTGAGCCGTCTTTTGAAGAAGTAAGAACGTCAAAAGTAATAGCTGAAGAACTTAAAAAAATGGACATAGAGGTTATTACCACAGGTAAAACAGGTGTTATTGGATTGCTAAAAGGAAAAAATCCGGGAAAGGCCATTGCACTTCGTGCAGATATTGATGGCCTGTCAGTTACAGAGGAAACAGGCCTTCCCTACAGTTCAAAAAATCCTGGATACATGCATGCTTGTGGACATGATACTCATATTACGGAACTTTTAGGAGCTGCAAAAATATTATCTGATTTAAAACATGAATTGTACGGCAGTGTAAAATTCATTTTCCAACCGGCAGAAGAACTTGGAACTGGCGCAGCATATATGATAGAACATGGGGCTCTTGAGAATCCTAAAGTTGATATAATTGTAGGTATGCACACTTTTGGAATGATCGAGACTGGTAAAATAGTAGTTCAAAAAGGTCCTTTTATGGCATATGGAGATAAATGGAGTCTTACTGTAGAAGGAAAATCTTGTCACGGATCTTCCCCATGGCAGGGAATAGATGCAATGCCTTGTGCTGTGGCAATAATGGAGGGATTTCAAACTATTGTGACTAGATTTAATGATGCAAGAAATCCTATAGTTGTTAATGTAGGAACTGTAAATGCCGGTGAACGGTTTAATGTGATTCCAGGAAAAGTTGAAATAACGGGCATGAATAGGTCATTATCAAGTTATTCTAGAGAAATGATGCCAAAGTGGATGAAGAAAATAATAGATGGCATATGTAGTGCATATGGTTGTACATACAATTTTAAGTATGAAGAGGGATTTAAGCCTATTATGAATGAAGATAGTTTTACTGAATTTATAAGAAAATCAATATCTAAAGTAATAGGAGAAGAAAATATAATTCAAATAGGAAAAATTATGGGTTCTGAAGATTTTTCCTCTTATCAGGAAAAAGTACCAGGTACCTTTTTAATACTTGGCGGCGGAAACAAAGAAAAAGGTTATATGTATTCTCAACATTCCAATCGATTTACCATCGATGAAGACTGCCTTCCTATAGGAGCTGCAGCTTACGTTCAGGCAGCTTTAGATTTTTTAAAAGCTTAATTTTGAAATTGGAGGTAATAAGAAAATGAATACTTTAGATGAAGCTAGGAAACTGAAGTCATGGATGGTACAACTTAGAAGAGATTTTCATATGTATCCCGAGCCATCTTTTGAAGAAGTGAGAACGTCAAAAATAATATCTGAAGAGCTTAAAAACATGGATATAGATGTTTCTACTACAGGTAAAACAGGCGTTATTGGATTACTAAGAGGAAAAAAGCGGGGAAAAGTCATTGCACTTCGTGCAGATATTGATGGATTGTCAGTTACAGAGAAAACAGGCCTTTCATATAGTTCAAAAAATCAAGGGTACATGCATGCTTGTGGACATGATACTCATATTACGGAACTTTTAGGTGCTGCAAAGATATTATCGCATTTAAAAAATGAATTGTGCGGCAGTGTAAAGTTTATTTTCCAACCTGCGGAAGAACTTGGAGCTGGTGCAGCATATATGATAGAACATGGAGTCCTTGAGAATCCTAAAGTTGATATGATTGTAGGAATGCATACTTTTGGATTAATCGAAACAGGTCAGGTAGTAGTTCAGGAAGGATTTCTTATGGCTTCTATAGATACCTGGCATCTTACTATAAAAGGAAAATCATGTCATGGATCTTCTCCATGGCAGGGAGTAGACACAATTCCCTGTGCATTAGCAGTAATGAAAGGATTTGAAACTATTGTGACTAGATTTAATGACGCAAGAAACCCTATAGTTATTAATATAGGTACTGTAAATACAGGTGAAAGATTTAACATAGTTCCTGGAAAAGTTGAAATGACCGGGGCAAATAGGGCATTTTCACAATATTCTAGAGAAATGATGCCTAAATGGATGAAGAAAATAATATATAGTGTATGTGATACATATGGCTGTAAAGCTGAATTTGCATATGAAATGGGATGTAGTCCTACGGTTAATGAAATTGAATCAACTGGATTTGTAAAGAAATCAGTAGCCAGAGCTATAGGAGAAAAAAATATAATTCATCAGATATCACCCATTATGGGCTCTGAAGATTTTTCCTCTTATCTGGAAAAAGTACCAGGTGCTTTTTTGATACTTGGCGGCGGAAATAGGAAAAAAGGTTATATGTATTCACAGCATTCTAATTACTTTACAATTGATGAAGATTGTCTTTCGGTAGGGGCCTCAGTGTACGCTCAGATAGCTTGTGATTTCTTAAAAAATTAATATTTAAAATTAAAAAGATAATAAAAAAATTATTAACCAATATAGTTTTGGTAATAAATTTTTCGTGAAATTCCCATCTTTGTTTTATTTTATATTTTACTTACTATAAATAAAACATTTCCATGGGATTTTTTGTGTTTTCAGTCGAAATTATCTTTACAAATTCAGGTTATTATCATAGTAAAATTTTTATTGAACTTTAATATATTGCTTTTATTTCGAAAATTTAAATATTATACACTTTAAATTTAAAGTGTGTTAAAATGATTCTAAGTACAGTATATTTTTAAAAGCTTATGGGGTTGTTGAAAATGCCACAAAAAACTATTTTAAAACAAGATTCAAAGGTTGATGTTAAAAGACCACCTATGTATAAAGTTATTATATATAATGATGATTATACTACTATGCAATTTGTAGTAGATGTTTTAATAAAAATATTTAAAAAGAGTGCTGTAGAAGCTACGCAAATAATGTATGATGTTCATAGGAAAGGTATAGGCATAGCTGGCATATATGTTTATGATATAGCTGCTACTAAAACAGCGCAGGCTATCAGTATGGCAAGAAATAGTGGATTTCCACTAAAATTTAGTATGGAAGAGGAATAGTTATTATGAAATTAGATAAAATAGTGAATGAAATTATAACTGCAGCTTATAATGAAGCAAGGTATTGTAAACATGAATACTTTACTCCTGAACATGTATTGTATGCTGCGTTATTTTTTCCAGAGGGAATAGATATAATAGAAAGTTGTGGAGGTAATGTTAAAAATATAAAAAGAGATTTATTACAGTATTTCAATGACAATATAGAAATTACAGAGAAAAAAGAACCCCTTGAGACTATAGGTCTTCAAAATATATTGACTTCTGCAGGAGAACATGTTCTGGCTGCTGAAAAAGAGGTAATAAAATTGGGGGATATTTTTATATCCATATATGATGAAGAACAGAGTTTTGCCAGTTTTTTTCTCAGGAAACAGGGTATAAGGAGAATTGACATATTGAATTATATAACCCATGGAATTTCAGCAACTATGTTTGATTATAACATTGAAGAGGATTCCAAATACTTAATAGATGAAGAAGATACACAAAGTGTTTTAAATATAGGAGATTTTGCAGTAGATCTTACGGAAAAAGCTAAAATGGGAGGTATAGATCCTTTAATAGGGAGGGAAGATATAATTCGTAGAACTATACAAGTACTATCAAGGAGAAATAAAAATAATCCTATTCATGTTGGAGATCCAGGGGTGGGTAAAACTGCCATTACGGAAGGTCTGGCAAAATTAATTGTAGAAAATAAAGTGCCTAATCTATTAAAAGATAGTAAGATATACTCTCTAGATATGGGGTCCATTTTAGCAGGAACTAAATATAGGGGAGATTTTGAAGATAGAATAAAAAATACACTTAAAAAAATTCAAAAGGAAGATAAACCTATTGTATATATAGATGAGATTCATACTATAATAGGGGCAGGTTCCGTGTCTGGAGGATCTTTAGATGCAGCAAATATTTTGAAACCTTTTTTGACCAGTGGAAAGATTAAGTTTATAGGTTCAACTACCTATGATGAGTATAAAAAAATATTTGAAAAAGACAGGGCACTGGCTAGGAGATTTCAAAGAATAGAAATACCAGAACCCACAGTAGAGGATACTTATAATATACTTTTAGGTATAAAAGATCAATATGAAAAATTTCATAATGTAACTTATAAAGAAGAAGCTTTAAAGGCAGCGGTGGACTTATCTGTAAAATATATAAATGATAGATTCCTTCCAGACAAGGCTATTGACGTAATAGATGAGACAGGAGCTTATGTAAGACTCCATAGCAGTGACGATAATAAAATAGTTATTGAAAAGGCGCATATAGAAAAAACTATCGCTGCCATGGCTAAAATACCAGAGCAAACATTATCTCAAGATGAAACCAAGGTGTTAAAAAATTTAGATAAGGTTCTTAAGGAAAAAGTGTTTGGTCAGGAAGAAGCTATAGATTCTCTGGTAAGAGCTATAAAAAGATCTAGATAAGTAAACAACTGGCAAAGGCCTTAAATATTCCTTTTATTAGATTTGATATGAGTGAATATCAGGAAAAGCACACAGTAGCTAGGCTTATAGGCTCTCCGCCGGGATATGTAGGTTATGAAGAAGGAGGACTTTTGACAGATGTTGTAAGAAAAACTCCTTATTGCGTGTTACTTTTGGATGAAATAGAAAAGGCTCATCCAGATGTATTGAATATACTGCTTCAGATTATGGATTATGCAACTCTTACAGATAATGCAGGAAAGAAAACTGATTTTAAAAACACAACAATCATAATGACTTCAAATGCCGGTGCCAGATCAGTGGGAAAAGTGCTTATGGGATTTGGGGATAGAATTGTAAAAAAAGATGCTATCAGTGAAGAGGTAAATAGGATATTTTCCCCGGAATTTAGAAATAGATTGGATGATATAATATATTTTAATTCAATGAATGATAAGATGGCATATTTAGTTGCAAAAAAAGTTGTGGGCCAGTTTGAAAAACAGCTTTTATCTAAAAATATAAAAATAAATGTAACAGATGAATGCTATAGATGGTTGTCTAAAAAAGGTGTATCACTGGAGTATGGAGCCAGAGAAATAATTAGAATAGTTCAGCAGGATATAAAACCTTATTTTGTAGATAAAGTACTTTTTAATGAGAATATTGAAAATACAATTAGTATTATAGATGTAGAAAATGATAGTATAAAAATCAAAAGTGAGGAACAATAGCTTATAAGATGACTTATATTGAGAGGGATGAGTTAAAATATTAAAAAGGGATAAAAGAACTGTAATTTTTCTAGTAGCATTTATTGTAATACTTGTGATTATATTTTTTATAAGGTCATCTTTAAGCAGTGAAGGTGGGGATAACAGTCCTGTTTATGGGAAAGTTATCAAGATACATTCTACAGAAAATAAAGGTTCTGAGAGATTTTCCAATGCAGATGTTAAAATAATTTCAGGAAAACTTAAAGGTAAAGTAATTACAGTTCAAAATTTTGTAGGGGGAAAGATTAAAGATGAGAGCAGCAGTACTCAGAGTTTTGTAAAAGTAGGAGATGAAGTATTAGTTAATATTGACAGGTATGATGAAAAAGGAAATGTAGAAGATGCATATATATATGAAATAGTAAGGTATAAGTATTTATACAAATTGGCATTGTTTTTTATAATCTCCCTAGCCATTATTGGAGGGAAAAAAGGACTAAAATCCATTATAACATTAATTATAACCGGATTTGTGGTGATAAAAGTACTTATACCTCTTATAATACAGGGATTTAATCCTACATTGGTGTCTTCTCTAGTATGTATTTTTGTAATTGTAGTAAATCTTCTCATAATAAGTGGAAAAAATGAAAAGACTCTGGCTGCTATTATAGGAACTTCTGGGGGAGTTTTGATTGCAGGAATTATAGCAGTATTTTCAAATTTTATAATAAGGGTTAATGGACTTACCGATGAAGAAATGCAATCCATTATATATACAGCACAAAATGCCAATTTTGACTTTTCAGGATTGCTTTTTGCAGGTATAATTATGGGGGCCTTAGGGGCAGTTATGGATGTAAGCATGTCTATAGCCTCTTCCATAAAAGAAATTGGAAGTGCCAAACCGGATATGACTGTAAAAGAGCTTATAAAGTCAGGGATGAATGTGGGAAAAGATATTATGGGTACTATGGCAAATACCCTCATACTTGCTTATGCAGGGGGTGCCATGTATATAATGATTATGGTTTCTGCATATTCCTATAGTACATCTATATCCACTGCCGTAGATCAAGACATTATCGCAGCAGAGATATTAAAAGCTTTGGCAGGCAGTATTGGATTGGTTTTTGCAGTTCCAATTACTGCAGTTGTATCTGCAATACTAGTTAAATCACATTCAAATAAATAACTGGCTAAAATTATAAAGAATAGCTTAAAAAGTTAAAAAGTAACATTTTTAAATTTGGAATAATATAATACAGTGAAACAAATCGAAAATAGGAGGGTGTACAACATCATGGAAATTACTGTAAATTTTTATATTATTTCAGATGATATTTTGGAAAGTTCAAAGAAATTCCATAGTCAGATAAAATCAGCCAACCCTATATATTTGACTCTTCAAACAGGAGATTCCATAATACCTGAGGATAATAGTGGAGAGTATGCTGTAGTTAGGACTATAAAAAATCTGCATAAAGGGGAACTGGATGTATATATATCTAAATTAAAAAGTAAAGATGAAATAATGAATGAAATAGAGGACTTCACTAACAAGACTATAAAATCAATATTTGAATCTATTAAAGATACATTAGATCCTGACGAGGAAAAGGATCTTAATAAAGCTCAAAACTAAAGAACACTATTAGAGTTCATTTATCCGAAGGCTGTAAGTAGCTAATATTTTTTACTTTCTTCAAAGTGAGAAATAAGCACTGCCATGCTTCTGGATAAGTTTTTCTAAGGTTCAGATGGAGAAAAAGCCTTCCTCATGTGCAAACTTCACCTGAACCTAAGAATCACTTGATTTTAATAGTGTTTTTATTGTGAATTGTAAGTGTTTTAAAATTTAGGATCTTATATCAATGAATAACCCTTCTAATTAATAAGGAGGATATATGAAAGCATGAACAAAAATATATTGAAAAATTTTGCAGTCAGAAGCAGAAAAGAACTTGTGGAAAAAGTTAAAATAAAAGCTGCAAAGCAAGGTATAAAAAAGGAACATATTGAAAACTTGGATACAATTAGGCATTCTGAGAAAATAATATGCAGTGAACGGGAAAAGTTGCAGAGAGAAATGATCATTAATAGAATAGAAACTTTAAATAAAAATGGAGACGAAGGTTATAACATAGTTATTGAGGAAATTGCCTGTTCCTGGTTTAATAGATTTATTGCCTTAAGATTTATGGAAGTTAATAAATACATACCTGAAACTTTTATTATAAAAGATAATGAATACAATTCAATTCAGGAGATTAATGGAATAGATTTTTCTATGGATATGGGAAAAATTCAGGGCATGAAATTAAATAGGGATGTAGAAGGTATATTCAGGTATGTCATATTATCAAGATGTAATGCTTTAAATAAAGTTCTACCTTTTATATTTGAAGAATGGGCAGATTACACAGAATTGTTATTTCCAGAAGATCTCTTAAGTGGAAAAAATTTTGTATTCAAACTTATCCACATAATACCAGAAGAATTATGGCATCATGTGGAAATTATAGGATGGCTTTATGAATATTACATATCTAAAGAACAAAATAGAATAATAAGCTCAAAAAAGAAATACACAAAAAAAGAAATACCTTATGCGACTCAACTGTTTACTCCAGACTGGATAGTAAAATATATGGTTCAAAATTCGCTGGGAAGATATTGGATAGAGGCTCATCCAGAGCAGAAGGATCTTAAGAAAAGCTGGGAATTTTATGTAGAAAATTTGGAATTACAGCAAGAATTAAAACCGTATACAGATAGAAATTTAAAGATTGTAGACATAAAATGTTTTGATCCTGCCTGTGGGTGTGGACATGTACTGGTGTATATGTTCCGATTATTACATCAGATATATAAAAAATGTGGATACGATGAAAATGAAATACCAGAAATAATTATAGAAAATAATCTTTATGGACTTGATATACATGATAGAGCCTGCGAGCTTGCTTGTTTTGTTATTGTCATGGAAGGAATGAAATATGACAAATATCTCCTTGAAAAAATGAAAAGAAAAGCTATAAAATTTAATATAACATCTATAAAGGAAACCAACAATTTTAGTAATGAGGATATAGAGTATGTATTAGGTGATGATTATAATACACATTATAATATTATGAAAAATTTTATAGATCAATTTAAAGATGCAAAGATATATGGCTCTCTTATAGAATTAAGGGAGTTTAAAGAGGATATTCTATTAAATAGACTAGAATATATAAAAAATATAAGGGAAAGTAACTTACTTAAGGAAAAAAGAAGAAAAGAAATTATTGGAGAGCTGTCAAAATTAATAAAACAGGCTCGCATAATGGGGTATACATATGATATTTTAGTAACAAATCCTCCTTATATCAGTAATAAATATTTACCTGAACTTCTGGCAAAGTATATTGGAAAAAATTATCCAGAGGCGAAAAGTGATATATTTTCTGCATTTATGATATATGGCTTTTCAAAAGTAAAATATAATGGACAATTGGCATTTATGACTCCTTTTGTATGGATGTTCATACAGTCTTATCAAAAGTTGAGAGAAGAGATAATTGACCATAAAAGTATAACCAGTCTAATCCAATTGGAATACTCTGGATTTCAGGAGGCTACAGTACCTATATGTACATTTACTTTAAGAAATTATAAAGTTAATATTCAGGGCAGTTATATTAAATTGTCAGACTTTAAAGGCCCTAGTAATCAACCTGTTAAAGCTAAAGAAGCCATAGATAATCCACATGTAAATTATAGATTTACCTTAAATCAAGACAAAATGAAAAGTATTCCAGGCAGCAGATTTGGATACTGGCTTACCAACAGAGAAATTGAAATACTCAATAAAGCAAAGATGGTAGGAAATGTAGCTTTTCCATGCACTGGCATGCAAACGGGAAATAATAATAAGTATATAAGATATTGGTTTGAAGTAAAATATAAACTTATTAATTTTACTGGAGAAAGTGATAGTATAAAATATTGGATACCCTATCAAATGGGAGGGGAAGCCCGAAAATGGTATGGTAATATTTCCGAGGTAATCTACTGGAAAAACAATGGGGAGGAAGTAAGAGCGGAGGAAGGTTCTCTCATAAGAAATGAAAAATTTTTCTTTAAGAAGGGTATAAGCTGGAAAAGGATAACTTCTGGAAATAATACCATAAGAGTTCTAAATAAGGGATTCATTTTTGATCAATCTGCAGATTCCATATTTGTAAAGAGTGAAGAGGATTATAACTATATATTAGCTTTTTTTAATACTAGGATAATGATAAATATATTTAAATTTATATCACCTACTTTAAATCTTACTGCCGGAACAGTTAAGCAAATTCCAATCTATATTGAAAAGAATATAGATATAAAAAGAAGAATCAATGAACTTTGCGAAGAATGTATAAGTATATCAAAAATGGATTGGGATTTTTTTGAGACATCCTGGAATTTTAGAAAACATCCTTTTATATTGATGCACAGTAAAAACATGGATAGGGATAAAAAAGATATACCCAGTAATTATGATTTACAGGCTAAGTATTATATATGCCATGCATTTAATCTCTGGGAATCATTTGCAAATAATCAGTTCAACAAGTTGAAACATAATGAGGAAGAGCTAAACAAAATATTTATCAGTATTTATGGCCTGCAGGATGAATTGACACCGGAAGTTTGGGATAAAGACATTACTATTAGAAGAGCAGATAAAAAAAGAGATATTAAATCGTTCATTTCCTATGCAATGGGATGTATGTTTGGAAGATATTCTATTGATAAAGAGGGTATTATATGTTTTGATAGGGGAACATATGGCCTTTATGGTGATAAAAATACAAATTTTATAAGGTATTTGCCAGATAAGGATAATATTATTCCTGTACTTTGTCACAGCTATTTTAAAAATGATATAGTATGTAGGTTTATACAGTTTGTATATGTAACTTTTGGGGAAAGAACTTTATGTGAAAATCTAAACTTCATATCAGAAACCCTTGGGAAAAAGGAAGGTGAAACAGATGAAGATACCCTGAGAAGATATTTTATGAATGATTTTTTTAAGGACCATATTCAAGTATATAAAAAAAGGCCTATATATTGGTTATTTACATCAGGGAAATATAAAGCGTTCAATTGTTTGGTTTATGTACACAGGTACCATAAGGGAATTTTATCTATAATGAGGGACTGTTATGTAAATAAGATACAGGATAAAATATATAAAGACATACAATTTTTATCCCATAAAATAGAAGATTCTTGTGAAAGAGAAAAGAAGGCTATAAGTAAAAAACTAGAGATTCTTTATAAACAACAGGATGAATTGAATATATATGATGAAATATTGATAAGTAAGGCTAACAAGAACATAGAATTAGAGTTAGACTTAGGCATAAGTGCTAATTACAAAAAATTTTTACCCCTTGTGAAAACCCTAGAAAAATAAGTATATAATAATTTTCAACTTAGCATTAGGAGGTTTGGTATGCAAATTAGAATAGAAAAGGATTTACTGGGAGAGAAAGAAATAGATGATTCTTCTTATTTTGGAATCAATTCCAAAAGGGCTCTTGAGAATTTTAATT
>ENA-UOOE01001613-UOOE01001613.1-fermentation-metagenome-genome-assembly--contig:-NODE-1613-length-18573-cov-5.284588_pt1 | contig 18573 bp, 12 predicted proteins | sample MGYA00245776_ERZ724021 | MGnify/ENA primary metagenome ERZ724021 (study PRJEB28704, sample SAMN03018321) | fermentation metagenome | biome: anthropogenic terrestrial biome; feature: soil; material... | reverse complement strand
ATATTTAACATGGTAAAAAAAGTAAATAGCTTACTTAAAAATACGGGACAAGTGTGCCTGTTTCAACTTGAAGATAATTCATGTATAGATACAAATATCATTATAAGGATATTTGTACATAAGATTTAATTGTATTTATAATACAATTAATCATTTTTATGCATGACTTTCATATTTAGCACAATTTACTGTCCGTAAGTCAGAATGTCACCCCCCTACATAACAAAAAAATCTTCTTCCTGTTCTCTTTTATATCCTGTCATATCGTCATAATATACTTCACATGCACTTTTAGGAAGATTTAATATAATGTCATCTTTGTTATTCACTCTATCAACATGCTTAAGTGGAATAGATAAAATATATTCTCTAACCTTATTTTTTATTTCAAGCATTTTTTCACTTTTAGTTTCAATGTCTTTAATACTTAAAGCCTTTAAAAGCTTATTATATACTTCTTCAGCTTCATCATTAATTCTAAAAAATACATCCACATAATTGTCATTTTCCTTTATAAGTGAAAACTTATCTATACTGTACTCTTTATCACTAAAATACATTTTTATAATTGATTTTTTAAATTCCTCAGAATCTTCCTGATTTTTGTTTTTCTCTACCTCATTAAAGTAATTTCCGATAAGATCAAAATATTCCTTTTCCTCTATGCACTTTTTACCGTTTAAAATTTCCTTACTTATATTTATTAAAGTTTTTCCATAAACTCTTGTACCATAATATGCACCGCTGTCATCTACCATGGAATAAACATATACATTTCCGCTGCCTCTTTTCCCATTTCTATTGCATCTGCCTGCTGACTGTATTATTGAGTCAATAGGTGCTATGTCCCTTATTACAACGTCAAAATCGAAATCCACCCCTGCCTCTACAACCTGGGTTGAAACAAGTATTATTTTTTCATCATTTTCTAGCATATCCGTTACTTCATCTATTCTTTTCTTTCTATGACAGGGCAAAATATTAGTAGACAAATACAAAACTTTTCTACCACTATTTTTAAGTTCTTTATAAATTTTTAAAGATTGTGCTATGGTATTGCATATTATAAGGTATGACTTGTCTTCCATATTATCATAAAATTCTTCTATAAAATTTTCTATTTTAATTGGCTCAAGCTTTGGAATAATGGAAGTTCTATTGAACATATTAAAATACTTTTTGTTGTTACTTAAAAGCTCCGCTGCATTTGAAAGTATGAGTGGTTTAGTTGCAGTCATCATTATTATCCTGCAATCAAGATATTTACTAGCTGCTGCAAGTATAAATTCTACAAGTTTTAAATATTTTATATCTATAGCTTGTACCTCGTCTAAAATAATTATTGACTTATTCAGTGCATTAAACTTTTTAAGCATCCTGTTCTTGTTGCCTACTAAAGTCTCAAGAAGCTGGACAAAAGTTGTAATTACTATTCCACTGTTCCAATTTTCTATTAACATTTCAGCTCTAACTTTTGTATAATTTTCATGTTCACTGCTGTATTCAACATCTGCAAGACTGTGATGTTTTATTATATATTCACTGCTTTCATTTTTAAAATTAGATATATTTTCAAAGAGGGAATATATTGAAGAATAGTTTTGATTTATTATAGATGTAAAGGGAAGTGAATATATTATTTTTCTGTTTCCACCCAAAAGTTCCCGAAGCTTTAGAGCTGCAAAAAATCCGCAGTAGGTTTTACCCGTTCCTGTAGGAGAAGTTATAGAAAATATTTTATTATTTTTATAAATTTCTTTAATTTGCCTCTGAACTTCATCAAATATTTGGCTTCTAATTAAATTCATTTTATTTTTAGTGCCATCTTTAAATTTTTTGTCCTTTGCTTCATTTAAAATATTAAAATCTGCAAATTCTATATCTGGAAGGCTTATATTAGCAGCACTAATCTTGTCTGCCGCAATAAGTGAACTATATAGCATCTGACTTATAAAATAGCTTTCTTCACTTTCATTATAATATTCGAATTTGTACTGCAGCTTTCTCAATTTAGTTAAAATTTTTTCAACAGGCCTTTGGGCTATAAATTCATCAAAATACTTGTCATATCCAATCTTTTTATAATCAGTTCTTATAAATTCTTTATTGTTTTCCATGTCTTCTATTTGTTCATAGGCAATTTCCACTTTTTCTTTAAGTTCAGGTTTATCTATTCTCTGGCTTTTAAAATTTTTAGGCAAATTTATGTCAACATTTTTTATACTTCCGTGGTGATGAAGTATACAATTATATATAATCACAGGCATCATATTATCATCATAAAAATCAAGGGCAATAAATGCCCCAAATAATGCAGAAATAAAGCCATGACCATTCAAGTCATTTTTGGTTTTATCTTTGCTTAAAATATATCTTTGAAAAAAAGTAGTGTATTTTCCAAAATCATGGGTGAAACTTAATATTTCCTCTGCCTTATTGTATTTTTCATCACAATAATTTTGAGATATTTCATTAACTTCCATAAGATGAGTTAGAATAAGCTTGTCCGGATGAGAATAAAATCTCATACTACCATCTCCTACATAAATACTATATTTTCATCTTTAAGTTTTATAAATTCAGTATTAAGCTTTAATTTTAAAGGATGTCCATTTTCATCATAAATATATGAAGCCATATCCCCTACTTCCCTGTCCTTTAAAAATTCTACAGGCATTCTTTCTTTTAAAAGCTTGAGATTGTCATTTTCAAATATATCTATACTTCCTGCAGCGATGTATTTTGAATTTATAAGTGTAGATATCTGTACCAACTCATTACTTTTCTGCGGCTGTACATCAAGTCTATGACAAAATTCAAAAGTGCAGTTAAATGGTGCAGCTCCTAAATATGGAGAATAAACATATTTGTTGTTTTTTGCCCTATATTCCAATTCATTCATCAAATTCTTATCATCACAGTTTATATAAATAGTATACTTAACTCCATCATCTCCAGTTAAAATTTCTACTGGAATTTGAGTATGATCTTTAGGCTGAAATATACTTTTGGGACTTGTAGCTTTAATGTAATTTACACTTTGCATTATTTTTCTTATGCAGCTGTCCTTTTTTATAGATACGTTAAAATTATCTCTAGAAAAAAGTTCATAATAACTGTCCCTTTCATAACCTAAAACAGCCGCTATCAACCCTATCACAGTTGTTCTTGGAGGTACAGAATAGGAAAGTGAAGATGAATTGGTATAAAACTTTCTAAAGTGTGCAAATTTTCCTTTCACTTTTAATATTAATAAATCCATGTTTTTCACCTTACTTTACTTCATTTAATGAGAAATCACCAAATGCCTCCTTAAAATCAACTTTATTTCCATTGAGCACAAGTTTTAATTTTTCATCTGCAAAGTAATGCAGTTTAGAAATTTTATCTTTATTTTTATTTAAGAATTCAATAAGTTCTGTTATATCGAGAGTTACTTCTTTTATATCCCTTACGCTTTCATCTTCAGAAGAAAATTTTAAATAATCTCTCAAATCTCCAAGTATAGTTTCATCGTCCTTGTATTCAACTCTTAAATAAAGTCTTGGATACTGTCCTATTTTACTTCTTGTTGCAAGCTCTGGTATGGCATATCTCATGGCCTTATCTAAAGCCTCTACATCTTCTCCTTTTAGTTTTGTATGCTCTGCCCTCTTTCCACTTATAACTCCACTAAATGCAACGAATGAATATTTAACTCTATAGTCTTTTCCTATGGCACCTTGTTTATTTCCTTCTCCTGATGCAAAATGTGATGTTATACTTGCTTCCAAAACTTCTACTTTATTGAGTGAGTAACCCCAATTGAATTGGACAGGTCCTATAAAATTTTTATTGTCATTTTTTATAGGGATAGTTGCTCCAAAAAGCCTTACATCTATAAGCTTGTCCAGTATTGTGTCTACATCACTGCTTCCAAGTTTTTTTATTCTTCCCTCTGCAGTTACTGCCTTATCATCAACCTTTGAAACAAATAATTCATAGCCTTTATCCGATAGGTAATCCCTTATGTACCTTTTAATTCTCAAATCAGAAACAAGATTTATATCTCTTTCATAATCCATACGCGGTCTGTTTTCTTCATCAGGATCTCCATTTGGATTAGTAAGCTTTGCATCATATAAATATAAAATTTCACTATTATTCATTTTCTTTTCCTCCCTTATTTAGCATTGCTTTTGTAGTGACATAACTATAACCTGATAAAATATAAAATAGATTTTCATGTTTATTTAATTTCCATGAATTTTGGCTCGCATCCATAAGTCTTTTACACTCTGAAAAAGTAACTTCATTATATTTCCTTATTTTTTCCTGAATAAGCTTGTTAAAAACTTCATTGGTAAGCCTTATAACTTTACCCTTATCAACTCCACCAAAATTGAGTTTATTTAAAATTGGCTTTCTATCCTCACCCATTCTTCTATATTGTGCATTTCCTATTTCACCTATGAGGCATCCGAGTAAAAACATGGCGCTTTGCTGCTCATCATATCCCATGTTTAAGATATAAGTTTTTAAATCATCCTTAACTTTTAAACTAGAAATATCCATTCTTTCTCCCTCCTCTATACATCCCATATATTCTAAAAACTTTATACAGAAGTTAGCTTTAAGTATTGTGTTATATATACCTGATTTCCCATTTACGTTGTACCCCTGTTCATCAAAGAATTCAATTTTGGCACATGAAATAACGCCTTTTATAAATTCATCTAGTTTCAAACTCCTTTGTGTTAAAATAGCATCATACATTTGAAGAAGTTTTCTATAATTCATAGGTTCAGAATTTTTAAGTCTAATAGGTGTCATAAAGTAAAACGTTTGCAAGTCTATCTTTAATTTATAATTTATTCCCATAATTTTTCTACTCAGTTTGCCCACATCATAAAATTCATCCATGATTTTTCCAAATACAGACGGATTTACATCTTTAATTAATTTTTGAATTTTAGTTGCCTGATTAGATTTTTTATAAAACATTATATTTATTAAAAAATATGTATCTTCATCATTCATATCTTTTATATTTTGAATTTCAGTTTTAAAATCATCTACTCCAGTTAAATTTTTCACCGTATTAAAAGAATGCTGAATGTTATCAGATATTTTGTCCAAATCATTTTTATTCATGGGACTTCCTAATATAAAATGTGGAATTAAATAAACTGTAAATCCTATAAGTTTTGTATTTAATTTATTTTTTATATAATTTTCTCCTGATATGAGTTTATTAAGGCAGTTACTACATAAAAGCATATTTCTATCATAACTTTTAAGTTCACTTGCAAATATGATTTGATTTGTGGTGTAATATTTTATTTTCATTTTAGATAAATCTGACGTTAAATTTTCACCGCTTCCGCACATACTGCAGCAGCCTTTGACTTTCTTATTGTCTTTGCCATTTTGTTTACTTTTTAGAATTGCTTGTCTATATTCTTTGAAATCACTTAAAGGTTTGTCATCTATGAAAATAGTGTAAAGACCTATTTCATCACTTTTTATATCAAACTGAGTTTTAACATAACTTTCAAATTCCTTAGAATAAATTTTTTTTAATGATGATGTTATATTCTTGTATCTCTTCTTTTCATCTTCTTCTGTTTCTTCATCTTGAACTTTTTTTAATCTTTCTAAAACATCTTCTTCTCCAATTCCACATTTTTTATAATTTAAAATGTACCTATTTTTAGGTTTAAATTTATCCCCAAGGTCAACGTAATAAGTTTTAAATATGCTCTTTATCTTTTCATTTAATTTATTTCCCAAATCTACTTTAGTCAAATTGCTTAAAGTTTCGGTTATATGATATAAATACGAATTACTGGTTGCAAACCATTGTGGGGATGCTGGTCCATCTGCAGAACCTATAAATGCATACTTTAAAGCTGTGCCGCTGTCAATTTCTTCTTTAGCGTCTAATTTGAATTCATCCTTTTGTGTGTTAAAACAAATTTTCAATACATGCATTTGTTTTTCTTTTCTGTTTTTGGATGGCACATCTTTAATTAAGTTGGAAAGCATATCTCCACCACCGGAAAGCATGGAATTTCCTATTTGAATTATACCTTCAAGCATAATATTTAACTCCTTTCTGTTGTTTTTTCACATGTAAATAATCGAATAAAATCGTTTTCTATAGCAAGATGCTTTAAAATAAAAACTTTATGTACATATTAAACTTATAGTAATATAATATTTTTCTCAAAAACATCCCCCTTACTAAAATAAAAAATAATCACTCCTTCTAGGTATTCTAAAAACATGCACATCCTAAACTTATAGATTTCAATTCCTTGTAGGTACTCTAAATTTAAATATTTTTACTTTACATATAAATTCTAACATTATATCCATGTAAATTCAATACTTTTTTGGTACTTTAAAGCTTTTTTAGACTATACTTTACTTATCATAATTGTAAACAACATTAATCGTTGTATATAAAATCATTTTTCTATATGTATAGACTATTAGGTAGTCTTAAAACTAAATAACAAAGTTCAAAGTTTAAATGCCAAATACTGTTAATTTTCAGCTAACCTGAAAATCCTACTCATCTGTTCTTTGTTATTTGTTATTTATACTTTTATTTAAAGTTCCTCATAGGTAGTCCTAAAATCAAATAACAAAGTTCAAATATCAATTATTAGTTTATACACAGCTTAAAAATCCTCATTATCTGTTCTTTGTTATTTATACTTTTCACTTTTGTTCAAGTTCCTCATAGGTACTCTAAAAACCAATGATACAGGATAAAGTGGAAAAAGTTACAATTGAGTTTCAATTTCTTATAGGTATTCTAAAAACTAGTACATGCCATAATAAGATACATCACAGGTGGGGGTTTCAATTCCTCATAGGTAGTCTAAAAACAGAAGCATTAAAGAATCCTAAAGATCCAAAAGCAGGGTTTCAATTCCTCATAGGTAGTCTAAAAACCAGTTACTTGGCCTATTATTTGGTCACTTGTATGTGGTTTCAATTCCTCATAGGTAGTCTAAAAACTTTTATTTTTGCTAAACATATAGTCACCTTCTCTGTGTTTCAATTCCTCATAGGTAGTCTAAAAACTTATATATAAGAAGTGGTTGCAACCCTCTTAAAAATGTTTCAATTCCTCATAGGTAGTCTAAAAACAGTGGAAAACCAGTAAAAGTAGAACACGAGCTAATTGGGTTTCAATTCCTCATAGGTATTCTAAAAACATCTAGATAAACTAAGAGATTTAGTACAGGAGATATGTTTCAATTCCTTATAGGTATTCTAAAAACGATGAAACAATTAAAAGCAAAAATAGCTTTAAAGTGGTTTCAATTCCTTATAGGTATTCTAAAAACTAATATAAAAATACTGTATCTCCTATATTGTTCCAACGTTTCAATTCCTTATAGGTATTCTAAAAACGTTTTATGCATATTTGCAGCAATTCTAAAACCATTGTTGTTTCAATTCCTTATAGGTATTCTAAAAACTTATAGGTATTTGAGCTAAATGGTGGCAAGAGAGAAGTTTCAATTCCTTATAGGTATTCTAAAAACACAACAAGTTCACTTCCTTTGCAGCCACCTAAAAAAGTTTCAATTCCTTATAGGTATTCTAAAAACTATTGAGTGTTTTAGGAGCTTTGGCTTCTTATGGTGGTTTCAATTCCTTATAGGTATTCTAAAAACTGAAATCAAACGGATTTAGATGGGGAGGAATACACAAGTTTCAATTCCTTATAGGTATTCTAAAAACTTTTCTGTTCATATTCTTCTTTACGAACTTGATTATGTTTCAATTCCTTATAGGTATTCTAAAAACCATTAAATATAGGATACACCTATATTCTTCAAAAAGTCAACATTCTCCATTTTTTAGGATAATTCCTGTCAAGCATTGATTTCACTCAAAAATAATTGTCGTCGACCTCCCGGGTTTTTTGCACTATTGGGGGTCGACGACACAAAATATTATTAAAGAGTTTGTTGTTTTATTATGAATATGTTAAAAGTATTGTAATTACTTATACTTTGCAATACTAATCATATAAATTTAAAAATTTAAAATAAAAATTAATTTAACCAAATATTTTTATGCCACTTCTAATATATTGTTATTCTCTAATCTAATTTTAGTATCCAATTTTTTTCGTATCCTTTTCTTGTAAAATTGTTCCATTCTATATCAGTATGATCCTTTCTTTCAAATTTGCTTTCAATATAGGATTTTACATAATTGTTGAAATTGGGATTTGTATTTATAAAAGCATTAATATATTTATCTATATCATTTTCAATATACTCATTCTTACCAATAAGAGATTCAAAATCAGTCTTTTGCCTATCTATTATGTGTAGTTTCTCCATGTTTATTTTGACTTTTCCATATCCATATGGCTTAGCTTCTCCAATTAATTCAAACGCATCTTCTATCTTATGCTTATCAGCCCTATAATCTTTAAATTTTTTTATATCCAAACTCAAAATCAAAAGTCCTAATTCGTCATCACTTAAATTCTTAAAATATATTTTTCCTTCCATATATTTTATACTTGCTTCAGATATAATTTTCTTTCTACTATATATTTCGGAATTATTCTCTTTATCATTATGATTTTTTACTTCAATTAGGTTTTCCCTTACTTTGTAATACTTATATCCATTCAATTTTAATTTTGAAATATCATTCTCGTACGTAACGATTTCTTTTCCATCCTGCTGTAAATACATTCCATAAGCTGATACTAACGGTGATAGCAAAATAAAATCTTTTTCTGCACTTCTCTCTATAACTTTCTTCTCATCTTCTAATTTTATATCTACAGCTGTAAATCTCAACCTGGATTTATAATTTGAAACTCCCTTCTCTTCTTTTGAAAATCCTTTTTCTTCTGATGTAAAACCAAATAAAGCATTTTCATAATCATACTTATCTTGATTTTTACCCTTTTCCATAATATGTTGCTCAATAATATCTTGTATCTGGTTTTTGCTCTCTATTTTTAAAAAAGGTGTCCTTCCTATGGCATCTACTTCCTCAAGATTCTTTTCTTTATTACATTTAGTTGTAAAAAAAACTATTGTATACTGATTATTTAAGACTTCATTCCCCTTACCAAATATATCGTAGAATTTTTCGATTCTTCCTTCTTCATTTTTTGCCACTCTGAATTTTTTGAAATTTTGATTATATGCATTTATAACAGATTCAGGTACATTATAAATATCATCATTGTTATTCGATTGTAATACCAAATAATGACTTCTTTTAGAAGATGCATTACTAGAATTAAATAAATATGCTTTTTCTGTAATTCCTTCTTTTTCATTAGAATCAAAAGCAATTTTTTCAATACCGTTATTACTATTTCTTTTTAAAAATACCAAACATTCATATGGTTTAAATTTTTCATTTTTGTCCATGTTTTTATATTTTATATGTATTTGTGCTTTAAATTTCCATCTTTCTGAATAATATTTACATAATTCATCATTACCATGTAATTTTTTTAATAAATCGCTTTTTAAAGTTTCAGCCCTTTTATTTATTATTTCTTCATCGCTTAATTTTTGTTCATTATATTCTTTCTTTAGTATAACATTTAAATTAAATTTTCTCCAAAAATTCATATTTTGTTTTTGATCAAACATATTTTTTAATTTTTCTTTATTTTTATCTTTATATTCTTTAATTTTTCTAGTTAGTTCATCAATCTTCTGTTGTACCTCATTCATTTCAAACTTATTTTCTTCCCACTTGTTATATAATAATGAATTTTTACCACTTCCAAGTCCCATATTCACTAATCTATGTTCTTTAATGGATAAAAAATATCTGTCACCGATTTGGGCAGCAGGCACAATGTAATATTTACCATTTTCGTTTTTTAGAAATCCCGCTCTTACTGACTTTTCTATACCTTTTTCAGCTTCAATTCTTTTTAAATAGCTATTTTTATTTCTGCCTGCAAAATCTCTAAAGATAAGCAAATCTTTTCCTATAAATTTCGGAAAGCATCTTCCTAAAATTTCAAGATTACTTCTTATTTTTCCTCTGATTTTACTTCCACTTATAAAATACCCACCATCATATTTTTTTCTTGTTTCAATTATCAAATCAGAGCATGGAACAATTTTATATTCTATATATCCACTTAATCCTTTATTTTCATTATGTTTAGGCAAATTTCCCAAATCATATATACCTTCGTATTCTTTTGCAAATGGAATAAAACTATACGGAAGACTCTTCTTTACTGGCATATCATTTCTCCACATTTATTATTCAACTCCTTTTATACAATTTATAGAGTATTGTTTTATCTACATATGCTAGATGACTCTTTTTATCAAAATTTATATATTCCCTAATCTGGAGAGTGTTGTATTTTAATTTATTATTATTATCAAAAACTTTTTTATCAAGAACATAAAACCTATCATTAAATTTCTTTTTTTCATCATGTATAAGTGTTTTATATCTTTTAATTTTCCCATTTTCTCTATAAAAAAATATTTCCTGATTTTTATTAAAAAAATGTGCTTCCAATATTACGTTTTCTGAAAAAGCTTTTTTTACAATTTTATATTGATTGTCGCAGTTTTCTCCAATTAATACATCTTGAAATGTATGTGCGATAAAATAAAATTTACCCATTTCTTTTTCTATTTCTTCTATCACTTATCACACCACCTTTTAAATTGATTAAAATACTCCTCAATTGTTCTATTTTTATCATCAATTAATGAACCATCTGCTATCTTAAAGGGCTTACTGTCAATATAAATTTCTTTTGCATTAAATTCTCCAAGTCCAATACCTGTCCTACCACCTATAGGTATATTTCCTATTGCAATATTTTTCATAATATAGCATATAGGGAATATATATTTAGTTTCATGTTTTGCATTAATAGTTACACTAACAGTTGCTTGTCCTTCTATTTCTTGTTGATTTTTAATTGCTTTATCCATTGCATTTCCTGTTAATCTATCAATTTTTATATAGCAGTATTCTTTTATATTATCTTTATTACTATCTACTATGACATCAGAAAATCTTATTTTCCCTTTACTACTATTGTTTCCAAACATTTCATCAATTTTTTCCTGTACTTTGTTATCATTATTAACTATAAATCTTTTTATGAGCAGTACTACACCATTTTTCACAATGCCTTTTATACTACTGCCTGGTATATAAAACTTATCATCTATATTCTTATACTTTTGTATACCTGTTATATTCTTTCCAAGATTCAAATCAAAGTTCTGATAAACTCCATATGGAAAGCAACCTTTCATACTTATTGTTAATTTCTGACTTTCATTATTATCTATTGAAAAGTTAACTGGCTCTCTTTTTACTTTTTTCCCACATATATATTCATCTACATCTTTACATGTTTTAAATTCATATATAGATTTTTCTAACTTTATGTCCTTAAATGATCCAAAGCCATTGTTTTTTTGACCACCTAACAGAAATTCTTTCTTGTCAAATCCGTCTGCCAATTTAATCATAAGTTTTTCCAATTCAACCTCATCAGCTTCTTTATCAACTTCACATTCTATTTGAAATTTCAAAATAGAGTCTTCAGGTATACATTCTATTTCATATTTTTCATGAGATTCAGCACTCCCAAATTCCGCATTTATTTTTGTTCCTTCTTTTTTATATATAGTAAGATTACATTCAAATTCTCCATCACTAATATAAATTCTACTCTGATCAAAATTTTCATTTTTATTACTACCCATAAAGGCTGTTATCTTATCATCTGGAACATCTATACTTTCAAAATAGTTTCTAATAGATCCTCCTATAGAATTACCAAAAATCATAGGTTTTCCATCTGCATCTTTTATTATCTCACCCGCTCCACTATCTCCAAAATATAATAAAGAATTAGATGTAATTGTAAAAAAATATTTTATAATCTTATGCACTTTTTCTCCTCCTTCTTGCATTATACAGTGATACACTCATTAAATCAGATATAAAGTGCCTTATTTTATATTCTTCATTATTAGAAGACTCATAGAATAACCTTCCTTTTGATGAATTTAATTTATTTTTAGCATAATCTTTTAGTCTACCAATATTAGCATTTTCACACTTGTCACCATTTAAAAAATTATATATATCCATAAAATTTACACTGCATATAGAAAATTTTCTATTATCTCTATGATAGTTTCTTTCAATAAATTGTTGCTTTTCATTTTTACAATCTTTTTCTATATACTTCCTAATTAAATTTTCCATATTCTCAAGTTGGGAGCTCTTAACTTCATCCGATATAATAATATTTTTATCATTATCTGATTCCGATTCTTTTAAATATATAGCCAATAGCCAATTCTTTTTTACATTCTGGAATCCTTTCACTATTATGCTATAATTGCTATTCTTGTTATAATTTTCATTTTGTAGTAATACATCTTGTGATTTATCTTCATCATTATGAAAGTAGAATTCCATAGGATATTGGGTATTAACATCTATCCATCCAAACCCATCTTGCTTTCTCATCCCTAACAATGTGCTCTCAAACTTTTCTATTTTTTTTAATAGAATTTCGTGCTCAAATTTTTCTTCTAATCTATACACAAAAACCGATCCAGCCTTAACAGTTATTTCCTTTGGATATCTAGCTCTCCATTTTGAATTAAATCCTTCTGTAACAGTACTTTGAATTATTTTACTTTCTAATTCTACTTTTCCAAATTCATTTTTGAAATACTCAATCGGTATATAGTTGATTAGTATACCATATTCATCTCTAAATAAACAATCCGATAAGCAAAATATTTTTAATTCATCATCAGGGTTCACATTTTCATTTTTATTCTCATTAAGTCCTAAAACAGATTTTATATCTTTATAAGATTGTTTTGCACCCACACATCTTAAAGAACATAAACCGTACCCTGATCCTTTTGAACCTCCAATATAAAGCTTAAGTTCATTTGCAAAACTCTTCTGAATTTGTTCCTGCAGGTTTTTATCTATCTTAAAACTGCTATTACTATTCATAACGATTTTAATTATGCCTCTAAATTTATAACCTTCAGATATAGCTTGATATCTAAATATATTTTCTCTTGACTTAAATTTATTATGGTGAAACTTATATTCTTTATTTATTGATATTCCCTTAAGTTTTTTATTATCAACTGCAGCTACAAGTGGATATTCTAAGTAATTTTTTACACTACTATCATTATTTATACTACTATCATTAAAAGCATCACAAAGGCATATTTTTTCTTTTCTATTAATTTTGCAAAATCTCCAATCATGTTTATTAACTCTTAAATTAATAGGTGTCGGAGTATATAAAATATCATTTACATAAGGATATGCATTATAACATTCCAAATTTTCTAATATGGAATATTTAGTATCTTCATTAAAAATACCATTTTTTATAAGTATATTTATTATTGCACCTCTTATAGTTGAGCCTGGTATATAGTCCTTACAAGGTTCTACTTGATTTACTTTATTTCCATTAGAACCTATTTTTAATGGCTCCAAATTGTTTATTTCCATAACCATATATGTGACTTCCATACAATATTTACCTCATTTCCAATATGATTTTATTCTATACTCTCAAGACTTGTTTCTATGACCCCTCTTCCCCTATGAATACCGGCTCCAATTCTCTTAAAAGCTTTTATTATTAATTCAAAATCCCGTTTTGTCTTATTATTCAAATTTTCACTAAACGTAATATAAGAATAAAATGCGAGTCCATTTTTTACAGTATGATAAGTTGTCATCATCTTATCTTCTACAACACCATTTTTTAGCTTTATAGATGTTCTTACATTCGTTTGAGCATTTATAAAATCTTGAGGAGTTATTCTATAATATTCATCTTCTCTATCTTCCAGTTGAATTTGTTTTATCCAGCTCTTAGTTCTATTGTCCAACTCTAGGTTAGATAAGTTAATAATTCCTTGTATACTTCCTTTACTATCATCGTTTTTATTAAAATGAAGCTTAATTTCTTCAGAATTAATTCCAAATAACTTAATTATGCTGTTCAAAAAACTTTTAGCCCTCTTGCTATCTATTAATTTATATTGTTCTAATATCCAGTAAGCTGTGTTTTTTAATTCTCCTTTTAGAGATTTAGCATGAAAATAAACTCTGCCATATTTGTCTGCTAATACTTTTTGATTAACTAAGTTTTCATCTTCTTCTCCACTATTAAAAATAGCTTCTGATTTTATAACCACTTTAAGTCTATACTTATTATTTTCCATTTATATCACCTTAACTTTATATATATTTCAAAACATTTATTATGTCATTAAATATGTATGTAAAATTTTTTTCTTGTTGATATAATCCATGAATCAACTTTATAGAAAAACTTTTTTCTATGATATCTACTAATTTTTCTATTCTATCTTTAGTATCAAAATAAATACTATAACTTTCCTTCCCTGAATACATAACTTGTCTTATTCCTTCAATCATTGAAGTACTTATTGATTCGTCTTTGATTGATGCTTTTATTTTGCTTACCGCATCTAGAAAACTATCATAGTCACATATTGAATTAGAATTACTTTTGCTAATATTTATTTTCAGCGGCTTTATATGAAAATTCTCAATGTAATTATCATGACGTAGATTTTCATCAAGTGATATTCTTTCAACAGTTGCTCCTTGAATGATTTTCCAATCTATAAATGATCCTACCTTCTCTTCTCCAGATTCATATATGCTCTCTTTTGCATTATCACAAAGTTTTTCAGCAATAGTCACAGCTTCAAAAAAAGGATACCCTGCTCTTACAATAGCTGCTCCACCACATGCTGTTAAATATTCATCATCTTTCATAGCTGCGTTTAAAATCCTGTTTCCTTTTTTTATCTTTTTTGATAACTCTTGTATTTCTTTTATAATTCCAGCAGCTATTTCTATAGCTCCTTTTGCTTTAACTATAATGCATATATCATCTCCAGCCATAACTATTGGAGTAATAAACATAGTACCTTCTGTATCATATTTCCTTGAATACTCTGTAAGAGCTTTTATAACTGCTTCTTCATATATTTGGCTTATGGCTTTACTAAACTGTTTTAAATTTTCAAAACTTTTCATAGTCTCAACCATTTGGCCCATTTTATTACCATCAATAGCAATTACACCTATATAACTGTTATCTCCATTACTTTTTTTATATTCTGTCAACTCACTTGTAATCTTAATATTACTATTTTTCAACCTCACTTCAAGCGAATTATAGAGGTAATCTCTAGCTTTCTTATAATCCTTATTTTCTTTTACACACTCAAATCTTCCATTATTTATCCCAAGTTCTTCAGGTTCACCTTCATCATTTATTTTCTCAACACCATATGTAACTCTTCTAAATTTTGATTTTCTACTATCCTTCAATTCATCTGATCTTTTATATAATAATTTTCTTATTTTTCTTTCTTTTTCTTCATTGTCTGTAATATTTCTAAGCTCTTCTTCATCCTCATCTACAAAACTTATATATAGCTCCAAACTCGGATGATATTTTAATATTTCTGATGAATAACTTTCAATAAAGTTATGTACTATATCTACACTAGGAAACTTTATTATACTATTGCCGCCTCCTGAATAAACAAAACTATATTTCTCTCTAAAAAATTTTTCTAAGTGCTCACTTAAAAATATTTTCAAAAAATCTAAACTTTCTACACCTGTATCTTCTGTTACAGCTTTTATAATCAGTGAATTATATAAATTGCACTTCAATTCATTACTTTTATATATAAATTGTTGTTTTTTTGATACATCAATAAATGCATAAACTGACATTTCCTAAATTTCTCCTTTCTCTTTTTCCATTGATAGTGCTATCTCATTAAATTTTTTTGCATATGCATAGTGTGGAAACAACATAGGGTTATTTATAAGCATAAGTAGTTGATTTAATTGCATATTTAAAGATAAAAACGGGTTACCACATACCTTTAATTTATTTAAAGGACTTTTAGTACAAAATCCACCTTTACATACACAGCATACATGATCTAAGTTCTGATCTTGTTCATAATTATCCCTATGATTATTTAACCTATCTCCCCACCATTCTAGTGATTTGTCTTCATTAGGAATTACTAATTCAAACTTACACTCTTCTTCCGTTCTTTCTTCTATAATAAAATCAAAAGTATCTTTTATTTTATTTACTGTTTCGTCTTTCATATTGTTCCTTAGACAAGCTAATATTTTAATTGGCGTAGTTCTAGTTTGCGTAACTACACCAGCTCCATTGGCATATTTGGTTATAGTTCTAGCAATACCGCACTGTTCCGTTTTTAGTTTTGTTATATTACTAGCCCATGTATCTAACTTATCTTTCTCAAAACTTAAACTTTTACATTCAATAACTACAGCCACAGCTTCAATAGGAATAAATTTCAAAGAATTATATTGAAATACATATGGTGTATATTGTTCATCATAAACTGCTATATCCACTTCGCTAGATACATTACCAAATGAATCAATAATAAGTACCCCTTGGGAAATAGAAAACTTCTTTGGTATTATGCTCCTAAAAAAATTCATCCACATCTCTTCCCTTTGACTTCCGGTAAGGCTTCCATGAATAGATGAAAGTTTCATTTCATCTACCATTTTTTTATTTAAACTATCATAATTTTCATAAATTTTTTTGAAAACATCTTTATTTTCTGTCATGTATATCCCACTTCCAGTTTCTAATTATATTTGTAATACTACCTATCTAATTTAAACATTTCTGCATATGCCTCATGTGGAAATAACATAGGATTATTAATCAGCATAAGTAATTGATTGAGCTGAAATATTAGGGAAAGAAGTACATTTTCTTTTCCTTCACAATTTGTGACTTTAATATCAGAAAGTTTTTTATCTATATCTTTACCATTTTGAATTATCAAATTACTATCCTTTTTTCCATTTTTATATAGCTCTGAATGATTTAACTTTAGATACCATTCATAATATTTATCATTTTCACACGGAATTATCTTCTTTAATATTCCTTCAGTTTTATCCGCATAAATACATATGTCAAACATTGATTTAATCGAATCTGATAGATTTTTTTCTTCACTTATACAACATAATATTTTTACAGGTCTAGTTGAGTTCTGAGATTTTGCTTTTTTTATACTATTATCAATAATACCTGGCATAACTCTAGCAATAGACCTAGATGATGTTACCATCCTGTCAACACTGTCTGTCCACTCTTTTAAAATTTTTTTTGTTAAGCAATTGCTTTTACACTGTATAACAACTGATACTGCTTCTATTGGTATAAACTTAATTTCACCATAGTTAAATATATATGGGGTATATTGCTCATCAAATATGGCTAAATCAACCTCCTTAGATTTATTACCATTTGAATCTATAATAAATACTCCCTGATCAATACAAAATTTCTTAGGAATTATTTTTTCAAAAAGACTTTTCCATACAGTTTCCCTATATGTACCTGTAGTTGAGTAATGTTCTGGTGCCTCTAATAGCAATTGGTTAACTATAGATTTTTGTATGTTATCATAATTTTCATATATTTTTCTTATAGTGTTTTTTGAACCCATATTATCTCTCCCTAATTATTTATAATTTCTTTTTAAGACTTTATTTAAAACTAAAATTCTTCTAGAATTACTAACTTCTTATCCTTGTCATCAATTAATATATTTGAATCATTATCTTTTTTTATATATAAATACTATATTTTTGTCTGATTTTAAATGTATTATGATTAATTCTTTAATAAACATATTTAATACAAAATGGCATGTTATCCATGTAAATATAACTTTGGCTTATTCCACTGGAAATAACAAAATTCCCAACATATAGAATAATAATTTAAGATATTACTATTATTCCTACATATATGAATTAACCTAAAAAATCCTACACATAATATATTCTATCCTATTATGTAAAATCCTTCATATACATCAACACTTTTATATAATATTACAAATTATTTATATTAATTTTGCAGTCAACACTTTCAAATTAAAACTTAATTCTACAAAAATAAACCTGAAGCTATCTTTATAACTTCAGGTTATTTCATATATTTATTTTCCACAATTTGTTCCTATTTTTTGAACTTTATGCTTTTCTTAATTTCTAATTGTTCATTATCAGCTCTTGACTTATAACTTGTCACTTGTAAGCTACATAACTTTAACTTAAGTTCCTCATAGGTAGTCTAAAAACACAAAAGCAGGTGATGGCGTACCACTACTGATAGTACCATGTTTCAATTCCTCATAGGTAGTCTAAAAACTTCATACACTACTGTTCCATCTGTATTTGATGAAGGAGTTTCAATTCCTCATAGGTAGTCTAAAAACATGCCTTTTTTCTTAAATCTTTCAGCCATATCATCAGTTTCAATTCCTCATAGGTAGTCTAAAAACTGAAATAAATGTTTAGTACAACTATAAATATAGAATGTTTCAATTCCTCATAGGTAGTCTAAAAACCTGACTTACGGACAGTAAATTGGGCTAAATATAAAAGCAATACATAAAAATCATT
>ENA-UOOE01001612-UOOE01001612.1-fermentation-metagenome-genome-assembly--contig:-NODE-1612-length-18577-cov-47.367671_pt1 | contig 18577 bp, 16 predicted proteins | sample MGYA00245776_ERZ724021 | MGnify/ENA primary metagenome ERZ724021 (study PRJEB28704, sample SAMN03018321) | fermentation metagenome | biome: anthropogenic terrestrial biome; feature: soil... | reverse complement strand
GATCTGTTTTTTGAAATTTAACAAGATTATGCTAACGAACGTTAGTTTTATATATGGGGTCGGCGAAGTTTAAACTAACAAGCGTTAGTATTCCACTTGGTTGACTTAACCATAATTTTTATTTATTACCTTGTTCTACAATAACATATGAACTCAACCATCATGGAAAACTGGTTTATGAAAAAAAGTTTAAGCCAATCTACTCAATCACTTTACACATTAGGATTAAAAGAATACTGTAATCTCATTGATAAGAGTCCAGAAGAATTATTAGACGAAGCAGAGGATGAAGAAGACAAAGGATTACGAATGAGAAGACGTAAAATTGAAACTTATTTTCTAAAGTTTAAAAAATACCTCGAAAACTCAAAAAAAGCTCCTCAGACCATTAAAGTCTACATAAGTGCCGTTAAATCTTTTTATCAGACATTTGATATCGAAATTCCCAATGTACCAACTAAAGTTAACGATATTTGTCTAGAAAAAAATGATGGAAGACTTTTAACCAGGAAAGACCTTCAAAAGATGATTGAAGTCGCTCCGATACGTGACAAAGCCATAATTTATCTCATGAGTCTTAGTGGCATGTCACAAGCAGAAGTTAGAAAGTTAACCATTAAAAAATTTTTAGAAAGTGTGAGTCAAGCTTTGGATAAACAAATAGAAACAATTGAAGAACTATTTGATCATGAAAATGAGATTGAAGAAGTTGTTTTAACTTTGCAAGTTACTAGGGAGAAGGTGCATTACAGATATACTACATTTATCCCCCCTGAAGTGTCACGAAACATCATCCTATACCTAAAAGATCGTGTGTATGGTAGGAATGAAAGGGTTAGGATTAAAAAGATTGATAGTGAATTATTCGTAAATTTTAATGGGAACAAACTGACAAAACAGGGCGTTGCGAGTAATTTCAAAAGGATTGGGATGAAAGTTGGGTTTAAAAAGGAAGCAGGAAGTTATGCTTTTTGGAGAAGCCATGGTCTGAGAAAATATTTCATTTCCACTATCATCAACAATACAGGAGATCATGTTCTAGCGGATTATCTAGTTGGACATAAAATTGATCCGGTTAAACGGGCATATTGGAAAGCGGATCCTGAAAAACTGAAAGAAAATTATCTCGAAGTTTTACCTTACCTTTCCATAGATGAAGTTAAAGTGAAAACTGTTAGAAGTGAAGAATTTAAATTAATAATGGAAGATTCTAAGAAAAGGGAGAAGGAATTTGAAGAATTTAAGATGAATTCAAAGATGTTGGAAGAAAAGATTAAGGTAATGGAGAGGTTATTAGAAAATAGTGAATATCAGGAAGATAAGAAAAAATTTGGAATTGAAAATTGAGTTTAATTACTATTTTTTATTATTTATATTTTTAATATTACTACTTTTGTATTTGGTGAAATCAACAACAAAGGTTGAAATTATATTTATACTTTTTCTTACAGTGCTAAAATAAATTTTAATGTGTTACATTGTGTTACAGTGCATTGCAATACATTATAACAGAAGTTATCAGAAAATATAACTTTAAATAGTATAAAATCTATAAAGCGAATAGGAGTGTGTACATTTGAACAGTTACATGCCCATAACAAAAAGTAGGTTTTAGGGGGCTTAGGTAACCGTTGCACCGGTTACCTTTTGATTTAAGAAATCAATCATGCCCATAATATTACAAGAACACTGAATATCAACAAATAGATATCCAATACAATTAGTGTGCGTTAATCGCATATAAAATGTTGCTATGGGATTTGGTTTCCTCCTAATAAACTGCTTTTTTTAAAATAAAACCGTGGAGGATAGAATATGGCAATTAAAAGAAATTTAATGCGATTTCAGATTTCTTTGAAACCGAAACAGCTCGAGTCATTAAGAAATCTCAGCTCTCAAATCGAAGAAAAATACAATGTCAGATTTCCAGTATCTGAATTCATAAGAGATGCAATAGATCAATTTATATCAAAAATAGGTGATGATGAATCCCTAAAAACTTACATGAAAAAGAAGGGGTGGTAAATTTGACTAAACACAGTGAAAGATTACTACCACTTTACATGGCAAAAAAGGATTTACCAAACCCTCCAAGTTACTTAGAGGATCTGAAACAGCTCTTAAAACTCGATGGCCTTTTAAATGACGAAGAATGTGATTTCAATTCATCATCCAAAGGAAATGTAAAAAAGGTAGCTGAAGCCACCCACTCTCCATGTCAAACTCAACTAATTTGAATGAGAGAATAGGGTAATGAAATTTCACAAAAGTTAAAATAGACATTAAAGGAAAAATAGGCCCCTAAATCTGATTAAAGGAGCGGATTAATGGGCCTACAATTGTTTATTTTGTATATTAACCTATAAAAGGCTTTTGGTTATCATCTCAAGGGGCCTATTTTTCCTTATTAAGTTAATGAAGGAAGATAAATTGAGATCTGAAAAGAAAGTAGAGGATAATTTAAAGGATGAACAAAATTCTATAAAAAAAATAACAACCCCAGAAATAGTTTCTGAGGATGATATCATTAAAGTGTGTGTTGAAAGTAAGGAACCAAATTTACAAACACGTATAGTTAATTTAGTGCAAGACGAGGCTTCTTTATTTACAGATGGGAAAGAAACAGCTTATGCTATGATGAGTATCTCAGATCATAAAGAATTATGGCCTGTTAACTCTAAAAGATTCGCCCAAAACTTGTACCGAATTGGAAGAGAGGAAAATGATGGAAACATACCCTCTCCAGAAGCTATTTCCTCTGCAATCAAATATTTAGAGGCAATTTCATTTGAAGGTCCTGAAATAGAATTGAATAATAGAGTTGCAAAGTCTGATGGAAGTTTATGGTATGACCTAACCAACCCTGAATGGCAAGTTGTAAAAATAGACCAACATGGATGGGAAATCATTGATGATTCACCTGCATTGTTCAAAAGACAAGTACATCAAAAACCTCAAGTAGAACCTGTACGCGATGGGGATATCTGGAGTTTATTTGATTTTATACGAATAGATGAAGATAAGAAACTGCTATTGTTAGTTTACATAATCTCTTGCTTCATCCCAGACATTCCACACCCTGTACTTTTAATATATGGCCCCCCGGGTGCTGGTAAAAGTTCAACAATGGAATTCATAAGGGAAATCATTGATCCATCATTAGCTCCTCGACTCAAAACACCAACTGGCGACAAAGAGGTCGTACAGATATTTGACCACCATTATGCTACATTCTTTGATAATATGGATGTGGTACCAAAATGGTTCTCAGATGTACTATGCAGAGCAGTGACAGGTGAAGGATCCGAATATCGTGCATTATATACAAACGAAGGAGCTGTAATCCGAAGTTACAGAAGATGTGTAACATTAAATGGAGTGAATATTGCAGCAACAAAAGCAGACCTACTTGACAGATCAATACTAATGGAATTAAGTAAATTTGACGCAACTGAAAGAATTGAGGAAGCTAAACTACGAAAAAATTTCTCAAAAAAACTTCCAGGTATCCTTGGTGCCATCTTTGACACGTTATCTAAAGCACTACCCATTTATCCACTAACAAATTTAGAATGCCTGCCTCGAATGGCTGATTTTGCAAAGTGGGGCTATGCAATAACAGAAGCATTAGGAAAATCTGGAGAAGAGTTTTTAGATTTATACCTTCAAGATGAAAAGGATAGAGTAAACGAAACAATTAATTCATCTCCCTTAGCTACTGCAATAGTTGAATTAATTAAAGAAGAAGACGAATGGAGTGGAACTGCAACAGAACTACTGTATAAACTGGAGGATATTGCAAATAAAAACCGACTTGATACAACTTCAAATGGTTGGCCAAAAAATAATGTTTGGGTTTCTCGTAAGATCAACATGATAATCCCAAGCTTGGAGAAGTTAGGAGTTATCTGTGAAAGCCCTCAAAAAAATGGGCAGAAAGGTTTTACTATCCACATTAAAGAAGATCAGAAAAATACTGAAAATACTGAAATACCGATCCAAAAAGTACAAGACATCTCAGAAATCGAAAATAACAATGAAAATCGTCTTAATAGTAACACAGTAAAAAGTTCAGTAAAAAACAGTAAACTTTTTAGTAAAGTGAACGCTGAACAGCGTAAATCCAAAATAGACGGTAAAAACAGTATTCACAGTAAAATCTCAAAATTTAAATCATCACCAGTAAACTATGAAGAACTTCCACGAGATGAATTATACCGTTTGGCAAAAGTGGGTGACGAAAAAGCCAATGATATCCTACAAAATAAACTTCTCAAAGAAGGAACAGGGGTGGCAAAATGAGTACCTGCACTCAAATATCTGCCAAACCCTACTTGATTAATACGAACCTGAAATTAAAAGCTGGAGAATATATCAACGAAGATCAAGAGGTGTATGTTCAAGATTTAATTAATTGGCTTCAAGAAGACTTCCCAGAAGCCTGCCCTAATGATATACAATATTCATTCTTGCAACTTATGAGAGAAGGATATTTTTTCAGCAAACATGGTTACGTATACCCATCTGTGGAAGGTCATGAGAATGAAAGGAAGCTTACAAAATTTTCATTTCTATTAAAATTGGATGAAATGGTTCTGGAGATATTGTTAACTTTAAATGAAATGGGAAATACTGCCACATCGCTTCACTCATTATCATCAGAGGTGATACTTGAAAATCCCGATTATGATGAATTGGATGTTAAATGTGAGATTAACATCCTTTTAATAGAAGGGTTAATCGTGTATGTGCCTTCTGATGTTGAACCTGAATATTTAAATATTAATTGGGGTTTAGTTGAGGAAGTGGTTGGATGAAAGTTTCCATCCAATCATTTTATCGGGATTTCTATGGAGAATCCTTTGCAAGACATTTTGTTCGTATACCCGATTTCAAAGAACCGAAAATACGAAGACAATTCATTGTCGAAACCCCAAAACAATTACAACTACATACATCCAAAAACAGTGGAGTTTACCCATGTTTCATCACCATATACAATAATGGCAATAAGGATAAATTAAAACAAAACGATAAATCTAGCTTAGTGTTTGATAGGTTATTCTTTGACTTTGATGTGAGGAATGACTTAGCAGATAACCTGAAAAAACAGTTAAATAAACTCCGACAGAATAAAGACAAAGAAAAACAATGTCCACTGAAAAAACAGCTAAGAAATCTAATAATAGACAATCAAATAGCTTTAGATGCCATTAACGATGCAAAACATTTCTCAAAATTATTCAAAAAAGATTTCGGAAAGGATTTAGCATTGTTTTTCAGCGGATGTAAAGGATGTCATGCATACACATTTTTTGACCCTATAAAATTAGCTGAAACAAACAAAACAGTTGGATACTTTGCAGAACAAATCAAAAATGTACACAACTTAGATTCGATGGATTTAGCTGTAAATAAGGATCCATTAAGCAGAAAATCCAGGATACCTTATACCAAACATCAACTAACCGGATTAGCAGTTGTGCCTTTCAATACAGATGACAAATATGATGAAATCATTGAAAAAGCCATCCATAACACTGTTGAAACCTTTGACATTAATGAATATTATACAGACCTCCATAATCATCTTCAAACAATAGATGAGAGGATAGTTCATAACGATAAGGTGGAAGCTAAGATTCAGAAGAGGAATAATCCTAAATTCCAAAAGAGATACACAAACAATACAAACCTTAAACTAATAGATCATAGGACATTCTTCAAAGAATTACTCGGAGAACCTGAAAGCAAATACTCTGAAAGAGAATATGTCATGTACAAATGCCCATTCCCAGACCATGAAGACAACAAACCCAGTTTCAGAGTACACAGGACAGGTTATTATTGTTATGGATGTGGAAGGAAAGGGAATTATTGGCAGTTCCTAAAAGATTACAATAAATGGGATGATCAACAAGTTAAGGCGTACTTAAGGTCAAGAAACATCAAAAACTAATAAAATATCTCAGCAAAGTGCGACTAAAAATTTAACATTTTTAATTATCTCTACGATAATATTTCTTGGATCAGTAGAATGAAAAACTTTGGAATGATATAAAAACTAATATGACAATTTTATATCATTTTATAAGTAAAATATTAACCTTAAAAATCGAATCAACATTTATCTATTCTTGAATTTTCTTGAATTTCGAAACGCAGTAAAAAAGGAGCATTTATTTTTTTATTTTATTGTTTTTTTATGTTCCCTGTATATTTTTGTAAGTTTATTTGTCCATAATTTTCTGTTACGATTAGTTTTCCCATGACAGGAAGTACATAATGGTATGAGGAAGAATCCTTTGCCATTACATCCTTGTTCTTTGTCATAATCTATATGGTGAACTCGGAGTTTAGAACCATTTTCCTGTTCTGTTTTACCACAGGCAGCACATACCCGACCCCATTCTTCACGCACTTCTTCTTTCTTTGCATTGTTGAATTTAGGACAATAAGGTTCAAATGAAATGCCGCCCCTCCATGATGGATGGTTTTCACCATGATTCCATTCTCGATAACAATCAGTTGAGCAGAATTGCCCTTCTCCATGTTCAATTTGGGAGGGCCATACTTCAAATTCTTTTCCACAATTTTTGCATGTACATTTAACCCTAGCTCTTCGGGCTTCATTAACGCATTTCTTAGAACAGAATTTTGCTCCGCTGAATCTGACATTTGAAGGAGCTGTTAAGAATGTTTTACCGCAGTATTCACATATTCGTTCAATTTGATTCTCAGATGCTTTGTGCTGGCATTTAACAGAGCAATATACCCCTTTGCCCCGTTTAATTTGAGAAGGCCATGTTTCAAATTCAGAGTTACAGATTGGGCATATCCTCTTGACTTTTGTTTTTAATCCTTCATACATACATTTTGGAGAACAATATTTTCCTTTCCCCCTTTCCAAGTCACATTGTTTAACTGTGAAATCTGCTCCGCAATTCTGGCATTGCACTGTTACTCGAGGTCTTCGTGGCTTTCTACCCATGTAAACCAACATCCCTTAATTTGATCCATAAGTTTTCCAATCTAAAATTAAGATTTATTAAAACTTATAATTGATAAATAGAGTATAATATGATCTTAAATAACATATAAACTCTTTTAAATATATTGTATTGCATTACAATGCAATACCTTGTGTTACTTTGTGTCACAGGCCAATAGAAAGCATTGATTGCGTTTCATATTTGCATAATCCCAACCTTGAACTACATGTTTTATAATAAAACTTTCCCTAAAAAAGTAAAGTTTTATATAATATGTTGTCTACATTTAGTTATATGAAAATAGAAGAAGACCCCAAAATAGAAGAATTCCTGAAAAATAGAGAACTCAAAGAGGAAACTGTAAAAAAATATTTAAGACATCTGACGATTTACTCCGAAATTACAGACTTAACACCATCAGAATTAATCGACCAAGCCACAATAGAAGAGAAAAGAGGAATTGAATTACCTAAACGACAAATAGGAAAGCATCTTTTAGACTTTAAAGAAGAATTAGAAAACCGTAACTTCAGCCCAGCCCATATTCGAACTGCTATCACAAATATAAGAACATTCTATCATGAATATAAAATTGAACTCCCTGAAACAAAATTATCAAGCAGAAATTCGGATCTTGAAGTCTATGAAACAATCCCCACAAAAGAAGACATCCAAAAAGCTTTGGAATATGCTAATCATAAATATAAAGCCATAATCCTATTAATGATTTCCTCAGGAATGGGAGCAACTGAAATTCGTGACTTAACAGTTGAAGATTTCATAAATTCAATCCCTAACATTTCCAAATCAAATATAAAGTCCCCATTAAACATTGATCAAATGAAACAAGAATTAGAAAAAAATAAAGGCTGTATAGCAACCTGGAATTTCTACCGTCCAAAGACTAACACGTCATATACAACTTTTAGTTCACCCGAAAGTGTAATGGCAATACTAGATTACTTAGAAAGAAAACCACCAGAAACAATCAAATCACCCTTATTCCGAAGTGAACGTGAAGAAAACAGATTAACAAGAGAGACACTTGCCAAATACTTCACCTCACTAAACAGTAAATGTAAATTTGGAAAAAATGGACGACAAATATTTTTCCGATCACATGCACTACGTAAATACTTCGCAACAACATTATTCCACGCAGGTATAAAAAAATCAGTTGTTTCGGAGTTACTAGGTCATAGACTTGACTTAAAAGCCGAAAAAGAAATTGAAGACAACCCCGAAATACTCCTAACATCCTATCAAGAAGCAGTGAAATCATTAACCATAGGACAACATAACACTCATCGAACAGAATCAGAAGAGCTCATAGAAATAAAGGATAACTTAAAACAAAAAGATCAACTAATTCTGGAATTAAAAAAGAAAGTGGAATTACTAAACTCTAAAATGGATGAAATGGAGATCCAATTACAAAAAGATCAACGAAAATGAAGATTAAATTATATTCTGCTTAAGGTCTCCCACTCTTCTTTTGTTTTCTTCCATTCTTCTTCCGTTATGTATACCGGGAGGGATAAAACTAGTTTTTTTCCACATTCCTTACATTTCACTTCTACTAATATCTTCTTCGGGTTGCTCATACGTATCATCTGATTTAGTAATATGTCTGTTTGTTATTAATAAGTTTTATTATATTGATATTAATTAGTTCTCAGATGCTCCTCCTCAATAGAATACCATAATGAGTAACATACTACTTTCCTTGAATGGAGGTGTAATATTTATGAGGGTAAGTGTTATTGAGTATGATAATGATGAGCGTGTCTTCTATAATCTGAGTGTCTTTAATAAATACGAAGATTTGATTGTTTTCCCATACACCGAGTTTGATCGTTTCTATGATGAAATAGCATTACGAATACGATGCCTACGGAATATTGTCAACGAAGTATACCAGAAAAGCGAAGATCCACCCGAACACCTAAGACACATCGAACCACATCTAGAAGCACTAGAGAAGCAAATAAAGGATTTAGTAGATTTTGAAGTACAAACAAGTCTTGAATCATTCAATGAAAAACCAAAAAAGATTAAGAAACTACCAAAACTAGTTTTAGAACTTGAAGATGAACCCTTACAATGTTTAATTGGGCTATAGTGGAAAGGGGTAATTTCGCATATTATTGAATCCAAATTTCGTCAATGCTTCATAAAATGTATATTTATTGATAAGAAGATGAGCAAACTTAGTTTGAAGTATATTCAACAATTAATATAGGAGAAAACGAACAAAAAAAAAACACGAAAACTCATAAACAATTGAATATAAATTGATATGGGACTAAAAATAGAATTGTAAGTTATAATAAGATTAAAAGTGCTACTCCTATTATAACACCCCAAATAATTATTGTCTCCAACATACTTATATCATCGCCTATAGATATGCCCCCGATTAATCTGTTAGTTCACATTCTAGAAAATCTCTAATCATTGTTTATTGGATATGATGTCTGAACTAATATTTCATATTAAAGAATGTCAAATAAGTGAGTTTTGATCTTTGTTTTACTGTAATCAATTCTATAGAGTTATGAGATAAACAAATCAAAAGTTTGTATAATGCTTGGAACCTCTTCAATATCCTTTAATATATTTAATCCTGTTAATTCTTGGAAAGCTTCTAAAAAAATCTCTTGAATAGGTGATAATCCGTACATCCTACCTTCCGACAATATCCTAATCTAAATTATTTTCTTCCTTATTAAAATAACATGAATAGTGTGATCTCCAATCTAGTTCATTCATCATTATTCCTCAACATATTAATAGAAACCTTTTAATTATACTCGTTTAATATCTAAAATCAAGTTTTAAGTATACATTGCCTCATTTCATGGAGTGGGTGTTGAATGTATAAAATTAAGGTTAAGGAGCGGTAAGATGAGTAATTTTCAGGAAAAAGTTACATTAATATGGGATTTAGCGGATTTATTGAGGAGCACCTACAAACGAAACGAATATCAAAAGGTCATTCTGCCCTTCACAGTACTTAAAAGGTTTGACAGTGTTTTGAGTTACTCCAAAAAGGACGTACTTACAACTTATAACCAGTACAAAGACGAATTTGAAAACCTTGAACCAGTTTTAATGGGAGCAGCGGTTGATAGTGAAGGAAATGAGTTGGGTTTTTACAACTACTCTAAATTCGATTTTGAGGAGTTACTTAAGGAACCTGAGAGCATAGAAGAAAATCTCATACACTACATGGACTGTTTCAGCAAGAACGTACAAGAAATATTTGAAAACTTCCACATCAAAGACCATATAGCACGATTATCCAAGGCAAACCTCCTTTACCTCTTAATAAGAAAATTCTCAGAATCCAAAGTCGACCTGCACCCTGATAAGGTTTCCAACCATGAAATGGGAACCATATTTGAAGAACTCATAAGGAAATTCTCAGAACAATCCAATGAAGAAGCAGGAGAGCACTTCACACCCCGTGATGTTGTAAAATTGATGACAGAATTGATCTTCATTGAAAACGGGGTGCATTTACAAGAGAAGGGTATCATCAAAACAATTTATGACCCTGCCTGTGGAACTGGTGGAATGCTCACAAGCTGTAAAAACTTCATAAAAGAATTGAATAACAACATCGACGTTCCGCTCTTCGGCCAGGAAATAAACGAAGAAATATACGCCATCTGCAAATCTGACATGCTCATAAAAGGAGAAGACGCCGACAGAATCCAAGGGCCTATGAGTACACTGTCGAACGACCAGTTTCCAGACAAGAAGTTTGACTTCATGATATCTAATCCTCCCTACGGTAGAAAATGGGAGCTTGACAAGGAGGCAGTGCAGAAAGAATCCGAGATGGGATTTGACGGCAGGTTCGGAGCAGGACTACCTCGAATAAACGACGGCCAGCTCCTCTTCCTGGAACACATGATATCCAAGATGAAAGAAAATGAAAGATCAAGGATAGCAGTTATCACCAACGGCTCACCACTCTTCACAGGAGATGCAGGATCAGGTGAAAGCAACATCAGAAAATGGATAATAGAAAACGACATCCTGGAAGCCATAATAGGACTGCCGGACCAGCTCTTTTACAATACTGGTATAAAAACTTACATTTGGGTTTTAACCAATGAAAAGCCAGCAGAACGTGAGGGAAAGATACAACTCGTTGATGCAACTTCCAGGTTCAAGAAGATGCGAAAAAGTCTTGGAAACAAAAGAAACCAACTATCAGATGAAGATATTGAAGAGATACTTGGATTTTACAAGCAGTTTGAGTCATGCGACAACTGCAAGATCATGGATAATGAGGACTTTGGTTACACCAAGGTAACTGTGGAAAGGCCGTTGCAGTTGAACTATGAGGTCACAGAGGAAAGGCTTGAAAATCTTCACAGTATCAGTGCCTTCTCTAAGCTTGCAGAGAGCAAGAGCAAGGATCCTGAAGTGAAACTCGAGGAAAAAAAGGAAGGAGAGAAAAAACAGGAAGCCCTCAAGAACGCACTAAAGAAGATCGAAGGAGGATACATTAACTGGGATGAATTTGAATCAAAGGTTAAAGGAGCTTTAAATGGTTTCGACCTTAAGCCTGCATTCATTAAGAGCATTATAATGGCACTATCTGAACACGACAACACCGCAGAGTACGTCACAGATAAAAAAGGGAAGATGAAGACAGATTCCAAGCTGAGAGACTACGAGAAAATACCATTGAAAGAGGATATTGAGGAGTACTTCAAGAGGGAGGTTCTGCCCTACTACCATGATGCCTGGATGGACAGGAGCAATGACAGGGTTGGCTATGAAATAAACTTCACACAGTACTTCTACAAGTACCAAGCCCCAAGGCCGCTTGAGGAAATTGAAAGGGACATAAAAACTGTGACAGCTGAGATTCAGGAGCTTCTGAAGGAGGACTTCTGATGAAACTCAAACCTTATCCAGAGTACAAGGATTCTGGAGTAGAATGGATAGGTAAAATTCCAAAAGATTGGAAAATTAAAAAATTAAAACATTTAACACAAAATCTTGATGGTAAAAGAGTTCCAATAAGTGCTGAAAGCAGGATTCCAGGGAATATACCATATTATGGCGCTACTGGAATTGTTGATTATGTTGGGGATTATCTTTTCAATGAGGAATTATTGTTGGTGGGTGAAGATGGGGCTCCTTTTTTTGAGCCTTATAAAGATGTTTCTTTCATAATAAGTGGCAAATCATGGGTAAATAACCATGCTCATGTCTTAAAAGTTTTAAATACCTTTAATATTAACTTATTAATGCATTCGTTAAATTTAGCAGATTACTCTTTATACATTAAAGGTAGTACAAGAGATAAATTAAATCAAGACCAGTTAAACATAATTCCAATTATAGAACCAAATGAAAAAGAACAATTACAAATAACTTCTTTCTTAGACAAAAAAACCTCCCAAATCGATAAAACAATCGAAAAAGACATTCAACTCATTGAACTTCTCAAAGAAAAAAGAACGGCCCTGATAAATCATGCTGTGACCAAGGGCCTTGACCCTGATGCAAAAATGAAGGATTCAGGGGTTGGATGGATTGGCGAGATTCCTGAGGGATGGGAACTTACTAAGATTAAATTTGTTTCAGATAGAATAGTAACTGGCAAAACGCCTCCATCTGATAATTTTGAATATTATAACAAAGAAGAACTTAACTGGTTTACGCCGGGAGATTTAACTGAAAATTTTGTTTTAACGGAATCATCAAAAAAGGTAAGTAATTTAGCTTTATTAGATAACAAAGTAATTAAATATAAACCATGGAGTGTTTTAATCGTAGGAATTGGTGCTACTTTAGGTAAATTAGGTATACTAAGAGATTATGCTTGCTCTAATCAACAAATTAATGCTATTGAATTTGATCAAAAGAAAATAATGCCAAAATATGGTTTATATTACTTGGTTGGTGTTAAAAATAATATAATTAGTTTTTCTAATACGTCTACAATTGGTATATTTAATCAAACTCAAACTGCAAATTTTCAAATGTTAAAACCTCCTTTTAAAGAACAAAAAAATATCATTTGTTTTATTGATAATAACCTTTCAAAAATCGACGCAACAATCCACAAAATCGAAAGGAAAATAGAACTCCTTGAAGAGTACAAGAAATCTTTAATTCACCACGTTGTTACAGGTAAGGTTGATGTGAGGGAAGAGGTGGTTGTATGAGTTCAGATACATCTGAAAAAAGGTTTCAGAATGATATTATCGATCATCTGACCAGCACGGGCTACGAGAAGAGGAACACCCCTAGAAACTACAACAGGGCATCATGTTTAGACCCTGAGTTGACCTTGAAGTTCATCCATGATACCCAGGAGAAGACCTGGAAGAAATGGCAGAGAATATACGGAAAAAAAGCCGAACAGAAGTTCTTCTTCAGACTGGTATCAGAAATCGACAGAAAAGGAACCATCCACGTACTGAGAAACGGATTCAAGGATGCATCATGCAACTTCAAATTATTCTACCCTCAACCCAACAACAAGAAAAACCCAGAATCCTTCAAAAACTTTGAATCTAATATATTTTCAGTCATAGATGAACTCGAATACGAAGAAAAAGACAACGGAAACAGAATAGACCTTGTAATATTCATAAACGGTTTGCCAATTGTAACTATTGAACTCAAAGACAGCTTCTCACAGGGCGTTGAAAATGCTATGAAACAATACCGAGAAGACAGGGATCCAAAGGAGAAACTATTCAAGCACTGTTTTGTCCACTTCGCAATGAGTGACGAGAAAATATACATGGCAACCAAACTTGAAGGCAAAAACACTAGATTCCTACCATTCAACAAAGGCCTTGAAAACCCCACAGTCAAAAAGGACTACAAAACCTGTTACCTCTACAATGATATTCTGCAGACAAATAAGCTCTCCAAACTAATCTCAAATTTCATCTACATTGAAAAGGATGAGAAAAAGGAGTTACCGATTTTTCCAAGGTATCACCAGCTTGACTGTGTCAACAGAATACTACAAGATACAGTCCCCGGTAAAAATTACCTCATAGAGCACAGTGCAGGGAGTGGTAAGACCAAAACCATTGCCTGGCTCGCCCATGGGCTTATAAAGAAGTTCGACACTTTTGATGAAAGAGTTTACGACATGGTTGTGGTTGTATCTGACAGGAGGGTTATTGACCATCAGCTCCAAGACCAGGTTAAAGCCATAGAAAAGACTAAAGGAACCGTAGAGGTTATAAATGAGAACTCAGACCAGCTTGGTGAGGCTCTGAAAACAGGAAACAACATCGTTGTGACCACACTCCACAAATTCTCCTACATCCTTGAAAAAACACGGGATCTGCCTGAAAGGAAATATGCTGTGATAATCGACGAAGCACACTCTTCACAGACAGGGAACATGGCTCGTAACATGAAGAAAGTTCTATCAACAAACAGTCTCAAGGAAGCTGAACTCCTTGACGATGTTGAGGATGATGTTGAAGAGGAACTTCTAAGGGAGATCGAGTCCTTCCGTAACCTTGATAACATCAGTTTCTTCGCATTCACTGCCACTCCTAAAAACAAAACCCTTGAAATGTTCGGAACCATGGACGAAACTGGACAGTTCAGACCCTTCCACACCTACACCATGAAACAGGCAATCAAAGAGGGATTCATCCTCGATGTTTTAAAGCATTATCTGAGCTATGAAACATACTTCAAACTCATAAGGACTGTGAAGGATGACCCTGAATTTGAGGAGCAGAAGGCTAAGCGTTTGCTTAGAAACTTTGTTGAAAAACATCCTCATGCCATTGCAAAGAAAACTGAGATAATGCTCGACCACTTCATGAACTCCACACAGCACAAGATCAAAGGTAGGGCAAGAGCAATGGTTGTAACCAGATCAAGGTTACACGCAGTCTTATACAAAGAAGAATTCGACAGGGCAATAAAAAAGAACGGATATGCTATAAAAACACTAGTTGCATTCACAGGAACAGTTAAACACAATGAAAAGGATTACACGGAAACTTCGATGAATGACATTCCAAAAACCAAGAGCATTGAAAATGCATTTGTCGAAGACCCTTACAGAATACTCATAGTTGCCAACAAGTACCAAACAGGTTTCGATCAGCCATTATTACACACAATGTACGTTGATAAATCATTGAATGGTATTGCAGCGGTTCAAACACTGAGCCGGGCCAATAGGATACATGAAAACAAAACCGACACTTTGATACTGGACTTTGCCAACACCGAAGATGTGATCCAAAAGGCATTTGAACCGTTCTATGAGGAAACATTCCTTGAAGAAGCCACAGATCCACATAAACTCTACGAATTACAGGAAACGCTTCTAAATTATCATGTATTTATGGAGAAAGATGTTGATGAGTTCGTGAATGCTTATCTAATGGGAGAAGACCAGAAAAAACTCCACAATATCTTAAGTCCTCTTGTGAAGGATTTTAAGGTCCTTATAAAGGAGGATCAAGTTGGTTTTAAGAAAACCATGAGAAGGTATCAGAATATTTACTCATTCCTTTCGCAGCTTATGCCTTTCAGTGATGTGAAGCTTGAAAAACTTTACATCTTCAACAAGTTCCTGAACAAGAAACTTCCAACCATAAACAATCCACTGCCATTTAACGTCCTTGAAGACGTGGACATGGACTCCTACAAGATTGAGAATAAAGGTGAACGTCAAATTTCACTTACAGGTGATGGTGAGCTGCATTCTATCTCTGATGGCGCTGCAAACTACACGGAAGATGTAAAAGAGAAATTATCCATAATATTGAAGGAATTGAACGATGCATTCAGCACGGATTTCACAGATGATGACAAAGTGTTCCTTGAACGAGTTAGAAACAACCTACTAAGCAACATGGAACTGGTGGAAAAGATGGAGCACAACTCCAAGGAAAATGTTGAGGCAGTCTTTGACAAGTACTTCAACAAGGAAATGACAGGACTCCTTAATAGCAACATGGCCCTCTTCAAAAGGGTAAACGATAATGATGAACTACGGGACAAACTCCGCTACGCACTGTTTGATTTAATATACGAGGATTTTGGGAAAAATAAGTAAACTTTTTGTTAAAGAGCTTTTAAGGTATTTTTAAGCTTCTCAACATTCTTTTTAGCTAAATCCAAATCCTTAACCCCTGTCACAATCATTTTACCTGACTGAAACAAAGTGTAGCTTAGACCATCAACATCTTTGTAAAAAAGGCCTGGGAACTGTTCAGGTTCGTAAGATGCATTGGAACTGTCCAAAGAAAATAAAACATCTTCAAGGGAACCATCAAATTCAACATGCTCTGTCAGGACGATATTAACAATTTCTACTTTTTCTAGGGGGTTTTGGATGCCAACATCCTTCAGCTTCACTATCACCCTATTTGTTACTTCTTCAACATCTTCGAATTTTTTCAGACCAGTTGTAAGAAACTTTCCAGATTTGTAGAATGCTATATAATGATCTTCAGGCTTCAATCTCATTTTGAGCCAATTCCCTGAACTGTTTATTTCGGTGTTTTCAAGCTTCTCATTAAGAACTTCCAGATCGAAGCCCTCCCTCATTTTTGCAACTGCAATGATATTCACAATTTTCAATAGAACCACAGCTTAATCTTTATTGTATTAGGTATATAGGTTTGTTACAACTTTATTTATTAAAAAACATGAAAACTAATTTATTAGATCAAGTAATGTTTATTGATATCAATACGTTCTCTTCACTATCAAATATAAAGAATAAAATTAAATCGATGTATTTTTATATGAAATCAAAATATTATTATTACAATGAGTATATGTGGAGTTGAAGTGGAGCAAGTGTGGACAAACTCTATATATGCCAAAGAACATAATAAAAGTAGGAAAGAGTAACAACTGTGAGAGGGGATTAAAGTGTTTGTCTCCAAATCCAAGCCCATAAATCAAAAAAGGGATGCGATCCGCCTTCTTAGAGCAGATCATTATAGTGATAATGAATTCTTTTTAGATCTTCTTGTTGGAATTCTTGAGACTCAAAAAGAATTAAGTCCTGAAAAGATCTCAAAACTTAATTTAAAAGTATATGATGATGGATCTCCAAAGGATGTCAAATTAGTTGATTATATGTCTAATAAATTAAATTTAGATAAAAAGGAACTGTTACAATCTTTTAAATAGTTCTATCATTTTGTTTTTTAATTTTTCTAATTTGCTTTTTAATTTTAGAGTATATATTAGAGTGTATACTACTACGAATACTGCAAAAATAATGAAATAACTTTTTACAACTACACTAATTATATGATGAGAAAGTCCATTATTCAAAAAATTAGTTATGTACACTATCAAAATTAATAACGTAGTGACAACTGAAAAAGCAATCGAACCCCATATGAGTTTTCTTAAAGGTATAATATAATTTAAACGTACCAACTCGAAACAAGAGAAACTGAAAGATGCTAAAATTACTAAAAAAGGTAGATCTGGTAGTGTAATCTTAGGTTGGAACAAAGTTGAGATTATTTCAGCAATAGAAAGGACAACTAGAACTGGTGAAAAAAGGAATAAAGCCCAATATGTGGCATTATGTTTAGTTTCATATGATCCTCTGAAAACAATAAAAGGTATTTCCTCACCATCAGGATAAATATTTTTATAATCTTCGTCTTCTATGACATATGAATATACGTTGTGGTTTTCCTTTTTAGTTACATTAGGACCTTTAAATTTTATATTTTCCCATACAGAATAGTTTGTGCTTATTTTGCTCTTGCTGATCCTAAAACAGAATAATTTAAGTTTAGATTTTTCACTCATATACATGCCTAAGGGGAGTGTAATAGTAAATTCCGGCCTAATTGGCCACCATATATAAAAATGAGCTTTATAACCTCTCCATGATTTATCAAACTGAGGAAAGGACTCAAAGTATTCAATTTCTAATTTCACATGTTTTTTAGTGCCGGTGACATTGTCCTTAATTTCTCTAGGCCAATTATAACCATCTATGTTTATGTGAAGTTTTTCTTCATCATGTATAAAAGCTAATTCTTGATTTTGATTCCTACCCCTGATTTTTAAGCCAAATATTTGCTCAGGATCTCCTTTAAAATCGTCATAGGTGGCTGCAGGATCACTATCTTCTTGGAGATTTTCAACTAATTTATTAATCAAACTTGTCCGATCTATCAGGGTATCATATTTTTTAAAATCAAGTTCAATGAATGATCTTGTAGTGCTTATGTCCATAACCTGTCTAATCTTTTGCGTTTCAGAAGGACTTAAATTATCCTCAAGATGATGCCAAACCTGTTTAATATCAACCTTCCCTGACATAATATACATATGTTTAGACTTATCATTAATAAACAATTACTTCTGCAGTACTTTAATGAAATATTAGTTTATTATTAAAATATTTTACGAACGAACGTTAGTTTTATAAGTGATCAAGTTCAAGTGTATACTAACAAGTGTTCGTTAGTATCTCATAGAACACTAAAATGTTAGTTAAGTAAACCACTTGGGGGATTACCAAGCGTTAGTTAGTAAAGTTGATGGTTATGAACAAAACACCAAATGAAGAAGGCAAA
>ENA-UOOE01001611-UOOE01001611.1-fermentation-metagenome-genome-assembly--contig:-NODE-1611-length-18580-cov-3.852308_pt1 | contig 18580 bp, 20 predicted proteins | sample MGYA00245776_ERZ724021 | MGnify/ENA primary metagenome ERZ724021 (study PRJEB28704, sample SAMN03018321) | fermentation metagenome | biome: anthropogenic terrestrial biome; feature: soil; material... | reverse complement strand
GTTTTCCTGCATTTTTTAACCGGCGAAAATCTGCAATTTCAAATCGGCGTTGACAGTAATCCTGCTTGGTCAAACCGGTGAGCTTGACGGCAATCTCAATCTGCTCATCCTCCTCCGGCGATACCCGGAACGCCACAGTTTTATTTCTCCAGCGATTGTGTTCATCTCTATTTTTCAGTGACATTGTTGAGCTCCCTTCTGTGTTCTTTCCATATTGAGTTTATCTGCCATATCAGTCTGCCGTGTCGGGAACAGATGAGCATAGCGGTAAGTTATGTCGATGCTCTCATGGCCTACGCGGTCGGCAATTGCCAGCGCCGTGAAACCCATGTCAATCAGAAGCGATATGTGGCTGTGACGAATATCGTGAATTCTGATCCTCTTTACCCCTGTTTCCTTGCAGCCACGCTCCATTTCGTGCTTCAAGTAGTGCTTGGTGATAGGAAAAATGCGGCCGCCCGACTCGGCACCGTAGAGTTGTTTCAGATAGTCCTGCATTTCCTCACAGAGAAATTTCGGCATCTTGATGACCCGATTGCTCTTCGGCGTTTTGGGCGTCGTAATGACATCCTCACCTTTGAGGCGTTGGTAGGACTTATTAATCGTCACTGTCTCGGCCTTAAAATTGAAATCCGCAGGAGTCAGCGCCAGCAGCTCTCCCTCACGAATACCGCACCAGTAGAGCATTTCAAAAGCGTAGTACGAGATCGGCTTATCCATCATGGCGTCGGCAAATTTCAGATACTCGTCTTTTGTCCAAAACAACATTTCCCGCCGTTCCTCCGTACCCATGTTACCCGCCTTCGCCGCTGGATTGATCTGTAGTCCGTAATACTTGATAGCGTGATTGAAAATGCAGCTGAGTTGGTTATGTATGGTTTTCAGATAAGTTGTAGAGTATGGTCTGCCTTTGAAATCCGTCAGGCTGCGGATTTCATTCTGCCAGTCGATGATGTCTTTTGCCGTAATTTCCGACAGCTTCCGCTTTTTGAAATACGGGACGATTTTCTTCTGGATGATGCTCTCTTTGGTCAGCCAGGTATTCAGTTTCAGCTTGGGCTTGATGTCCTTCTCATATAGCGCCACAAAGCTTTCAAAGGTCATATTCACATCTGCCTGCTTCTGCATCAGAAATTCTCGTTCCCATTCCTGTGCTTCCCGTTTGGTGGCAAAGCCGCGCTTGAGCTTTTGCTGGTGTTCTCCACGCCAGTCAATATAGCGGAATTGTACATACCATGAGCCATTGTCTTTGTTTTTAAATGCTGCCATCAATTTGCCTTCCTTTCATTCTGGTTTCTGGTTCCATAAAACTTTTCATAGAAGAACTTTCGGTCAATCCGACCGGTAATGGTAATACAGCCTGTTTTTTTCAGTTCCTCATTCATAGCCCGGATGAGTTTGTAAGCATATGGTTTTGAGACTCCCAGCTCTTTGGAAACCTCATCCACACGCATGAACATCTGCCCTGTCATCCAAATTTCACCTCCATTTTATGTTAAACATAATTGTTTAGTACCTTCTTTGATTATACTAAACTTATTTGTTAAAGTCAAGCGGCTTATCAGAAAATAATTAAACATTTTTGCTTAGAGTCTCTTGACTGCTGCTAAACATATATGCTATACTGTGTGCAATGACAAATCTGATTGGAGTTGGCTGTTATGGCGATTGGTGAGAGAATTCATTTCATCCGCAATCTGCGCGGAATGACCCAAAAGTATCTTGGTATATTGGCGGGTTTCCCAGAGAAGACCGCCGATATCCGTATGGCACAGTACGAATCCGGAACCCGGACACCAAAGGCCGACTTGACAAACAAATTGGCCCTGATTCTGAAAGTCTCACCACATGCTCTGGATCTGCCTAACATTGACAGTAAAGTTGGCTTGATGCACACCCTGTTTGCGCTGGAGGACATCTACGGCATTAAGATCAGTGATGTCGACGGGGAAGTATGTCTGAAACTTGATAAACATAGGGGCACAATATATGCAGACATGTTTGCGATGTTTTACGCTTGGCGGCAAGAGGCCGCAAAACTTGAAAACGGAGAAATAACAAAAGAAGAATACGATCAATGGCGCTACAGATATCCAGAATTCGATACCACGCGAAAATGGGTAAAGGTTCCTCCTCAGGATTTAAGCGATTCACTGATAAAAGAACTGAATAAATAAAAAACGGCTCTGCTGACTTCTTTTCAGAAAATCAGCAGAGCCGTTTGGCTCATATATAGGATTGAATTGATACAAATCTCGGATTACCTGCAAACCCACAGCAACGCTAAGTAAAACAAAGTAAATCCGGTTTTGCATCTGCTATCAAACTGCTATCAATTAAGTGGGTATTACCACGAAAAGCGCCATTTCCCCCGCTCTACAGCCGGATTATTCGGGTTTTGGGCACAAATTACTTATTCCCACTCGCTCCTGTTAAGCATATTCTAAACAGTTTTGCTTATGAACTTTGGCTTGGATTATTTGCAGTATTTTCATTATTCAGGTAGTTTGGGCTATCTGATTTTTTGTTGCCATGGTGTTGCCACGGCATATGATTGTCTTCAATTTCAACGTGACTAATTATAGACCGTGTACGACCTCCAAATCAAGAACTTTTTTCCGTTCCTTCCAGTCAGGCATTTGAATGCTCAGAAAATCATAGAATTGTTTGCTATGGTTAGGGTATAGAAAATGAACCAATTCATGCAACACAACATATTCAACGCAAGCGGGCTTCGCTTTTATTAGGTATTGATTAAAAGTAACTGTTTTACGATTTACGCTGCAACTTCCCCAAAGGGTCTTCATCTTTCTCAAAGCTACGTGCGGCTTATCAATTCCGTACTTTCCTATGATCGGATACAGTTCATCAATCTTAGTCTGCAAAATCATAAGGGCCTCTTTGCGCCACCATTTTTCAAACGACTGTAATAGCCTTTCTTGGCTATTGATATCAAAGGCTGATATACATATCGTTTTCCCTTCCTTATAAATGCTGGATTTATTGCTTGGCGACACTGAAAAGATTAGGTCTTCGCCGAGCATTTTTATTGATTGCCCATTTCGTATTTCAGTCGTTGCCGCGTATCCGGTCGTTTTTGAGAACTTTTCAAGCTTATTTTCAATCCAGTCGGATTTCTGAATAAGAAAGCTCTGAATCCAATCCATCGGTGCTGTCTGCGGCACAGCAATAACAACGGACTTATCCGGGTAAACCTTAAGCCGGCAGGTTTTCATGGGTTTACGATCTATACCGACGGAAAGCATTATTTTTGATGATGGCAATGCGATTTCAATTGTCTCCATGGTTAGTATACCTTCTTTGCCACCATCAAAATTTCATCAATTACGATGTCAATGGTATCCAGTGACCAGCCGAGCTTGTGCTCATCCATGTAGTCAAAGAGGAGATCGTCCAATTCCTTCTTGATATTTCGGTGTACAATCACATTATCGCGCCAGTCGCGTTTCGCATTGGATGCTACGACATTTTTTATACTTAGTGCCAAATTGCCAAGGCTTTCTTCGTCATAGCCCGTTACTTCTCCAAGCGACTTTTTAATTCCGCTACATACCGCACCATAAAAGGCCTTTGCGTCGCCGTCATCCATAATCACCTCAGGATAGGAGGCGGCGTTTCTGCCTGCCCGATAGTCATCGGCCATGCGCTCCATTGACGTCAGGTACTTTTCGCTGTCACGTTCCGCCAAATAGTCCTGAATAGTTTTGTTGATCCGTTCCATGAACGTCATGTATTGAATAGGGTCATCATATTTATGGCTCTCAAGCACCTCGACCTGTCGTGTTTGGATCGCTTCTGCTTTCGCCTCATTAGAGCCAAGACGTGCTAGTTGCTCTTCCATCTTTGCCTTATTCGATATATCCAGCGGCTCAATAACCATTTTTACATCGTCGGCATTCACATAGGTGTTGAGAAGACGGCATATTCCATCTTCATATTTTGAAAAATCCACACTGTCATTAAAGCGCAGAGACACGCTGTCCTTCAGCTTCTTGAAGAATAGGTAATCGCGTCGATATTCCTCCGCCTTTTTATCCCCGACAACTTGATAAAGTTCGTAGCTGGAGAACATAAAATCGACCAGTTTTGCAAAGGAAGACAGTTTCTCATAGAAATCTTTGCGGGTGCTAAATTCGCGCAGACGTTCTTGCCAGACATCCGCAGAAGTCTCATTTCTGTGAATGCCGTCAAATATCTTCCAAAGCTCCCTATGAGCCTTATCCAGTTTTGTTTTCTCATCTGATACTGCGGAAATTGCATTTTCAATATCGGCGCTTTCGAAGGAACTCATGCCGGATTGCTCATCACTGTATAGATCAAGCGCCGTATTAAGCTTCTTGAAAATCCCAATATAATCCACGATCAGGCCAAAATCCTTGCCTTCATACACACGGTTAACGCGAGCGATTGCCTGCAAAAGAGTATGGTCCTGTAGCTTCTTATCCACATACAAAACCGCCGCAATCGGCGCGTCAAAGCCGGTCAAAAGCTTGTCTTTGACGATCAGAAGATCAATATTACCTTCCGGGTCAACAAATTCACCAGTTACAGAATCCTCATATGCGTCATAATTGTTCTTATATAACGGATCGACTTCTTTTTTGAAAAAGTCCCCGATGATCTTATGCGTTTGAGGTGTATTCTCTTCGTCGTCACCCTCTTTTGCACTATTGGGCGTGATGACGACAGCGGGTGTGATACCGCCGAGATCACGCAGTTTATAGAACATCTGTACCGCCGCCGCACGTGAAGAACAGGTGAGCATTGCTTTGAAATGTTTCGGTTTCACATAGGTCAGAAAGTGCTCGTGCAGATCAAACGCGATCATGTTTAGCCGCGGTTCGGTCTGCGCCAGCGCCACAAAACGGCTGTATTTTTTCTCCAAGTCTTTGCGCGCTTCTTCTGTCAGACCTACCGTGATATGCTTGAGATGTTCGTTGATTTGCTGACTGGTGACTTTTTGCGGGACAACCCGGCCTTCATAAACAAGCGGAACCGTAACCTTGTCGTCGATGGCATCCTGCAAGGTGTAGCTGTCAATCAGCGGGCCAAACTTTGTATAGGTATTCTTTGCACTTTCAATATCGCGCTTATCATTGCTTTTTGGCTTTTTGATGAGCGGAGTACCCGTAAAAGCGATCTTTGCAGCGTTGGGCAGGACTTTATTCATGTAGATATTCAGGCGGCCATACTGTGTCCTGTGACCCTCGTCAATGAATAAAAAGATATTGGGACTGTCGTTGCAGTAGTCCTGCTTGACTGCTGCTTCAAATTTGTTGACCAGCGCGGTAATGACCGTATTTTCCTCGTCCTGCAGAAGCTCGATCAGGCCCTTTCCAGTTTTGGCACGGTGGGGGCTCATCTTGGTATAGATAAAGTTATCGCGGATTTGCTTATCCAGATTGATACGGTCTGTCACCATGATAAAACGTGGACGTCTGATAGGGCTGTCCGACTTCATGCTCTCCCGTAAAATCAGCTTGGTCAGCATAATCATGGTCAGCGTTTTTCCGCTGCCTTGAGTATGCCAGACAACGCCGTTCCGGGTATTAGCGCCGTCTTTCAGCAAGATACGGTCCATGCACTTCTTTACTGCGAAATACTGCTTATAGCGGGCAATTTTCTTGACATTGTTATCATAGATGATGAAGTTTCGGATCATGTCCAGCAGCCGCTCCGGGTGGAGTAGGGAAATAAGCGCCCGATCCTGCTCTTTTATACTGCCGTCAGGGGAACATTTCCGGCACCAACTATCCAGCCACTCCTTATCATCCTCGTGCCATGAGACGAAATATTTTGACGAAGTACCACAGGTTCCGTACAGCACCTTATCAGGGTTGACTGCCATAACCAGTTGGGAATATTGAAACAACTGAGGAATGTAATCGTTGCCCCAATTGCGGATATTCTGGGTGACACCTTCCATAACGTCCACGCTGGACTTCTTACACTCGACCACGACGAGAGGGAGGCCATTCACCAAAACGACAATATCCGGACGGGCAAATTTCCCGTTCGGACGCTCCACTTCAAATTCATCCGTCATCTGAAAAATGTTGTTTTCCGGGTGCTCAAAGTCAATGAAGCTGATATCAAAAGACTGCCGGGTACCGTCCGGAAGCGTTTCTTCCAGACTTTTCCCGGAGCAGAGCAGGTCATAAAACTCCTTATTGGCGGCGTACAGCCCGGCGGCGCTTTGCAGGTTGGCCGCCCGAACCGCCGCCGCAATGGAACCGCCGGAAAAGAAACGCTGCTCTCCATTGTATGGATAAGTCTGTCGGCTTAGATAGGCCTGCAGTTCGTTTTCAAACAGCACTGCCCGGCGGGAGCCGCGTTTCTGCTCCGCTTCACTGCGAGGCACAATGGTGTACCCCAGCTTTTCAATAACCTTCAGCGCCCGATCCTGCGACTCCGGCCGCTCGTTGAATATTGTATGATCTGGCATGGGTGGAACCTCCGTCTTTGTGATAGAGAAGCGCGGTGGGGCGTTACTGGCCCCCCCGCCCTTGAGGTTTTATTTGTCTTTAGGGGGACACGGGTCATTCCCGTGGCTGTCGGAGCGCTGGATACGTCCATTTTCACCATGAATAACAAGCTCCGTTTTTCCGTTGACACTCATAATTCTTCCAGCAGCTTCTGCCTCTGCTTTTGTGTCATAGTGTCCGCTGCTTTTCTGCGCGTGTTCGCGTTTTACATCCCAACCGCCATCGGAATTGGGGACAATGTGATGTTCTTTTCTTGGCATATTAAGTACCTCTTAGTCAAAGATGTTGCAGCGCGGGCATTTCCAGTTGGAATTGGCCGGCCTGTCGGGGTGAATCTTATTGTCCAGGCTTTTGCTCTCACCAAAGTCATGATAGTTGTGACATTCTTTCTCGAATGCGGCCTTGGGTGATGTTGCATAACTGTATTTGAACCGCTTATACTTTTCATCGACGTGCTGCTTCAAACGGGCGGACACATCAATATCAGCACGGCCGACATACTGTACAATGAAGGTCTTATCTTCATTCACATATCCAAGTGCATAGTTGCCGGCGCTAGTTTTGGTAATTATCTCATCAATCTTATCTTTCGTAAGGGGATAAGGACCTTGCATATTTAAGCTTGCCATTGTAGCCTTTCTCTTGACGATGTCAAGACGGTGTGCTAAAATCAGCACATAAGTTTGATACTATCTGTCTGCTTATATCTGGCGATTAAACTGCTGCAACAGTTTAATCGCTTATTTTTTCTGCCCTCAAAGGCCTCACCGCCTCTCCAATTATTTCATTATTAATATAGCTCCAACGCAGGAAGATCCTACGTTGGACCACCGTTAAGCGTTCACCCTCACAATGCCCGTTAGCAAAAGTTGCATCAGGGCTTTTTTATATTTTTGCATTTCTTCTAACTCACGCTGATGAAGGGCGATAAGGTTGTCGAGGACTTCAAAAAATGATGCAATCTTTTTTTGCTCGGTATATTTTGGAAACAATGAGTGCGAGCTTGCTATATCATTTTGCCCGATAGTTGTCATGGTTGCAGTCTTTGCTTTGGCCATAAACTGCTCCTTTACCATGGCTGTTTCAAGAAGAACTTTCACAAAAGGAGAAAAATAGTCGGGCAACAGTTTCATCTGCATCAAGTGATCGTCAAAGACAAAACGCCCACAATCAAGCAGCACATTGGGCTCCGCGATTCCTTCTAACTTTAGCGAACTTCTTGTTACAAATATATCCCCAGGCTCCACATTGCATTTCTTCAAATCGGATTCTGTTGCGTCAAAATATTCAAGATCATCAACATGAATTTTGTCTGGTGTATACATATTGATAACATTGATATGTTTTACCAACAAAGCATTTCTCCCCGGACGGTTCATGAGTCCGTTGGAAATTTTTTGTGACACTATCTCGCCCAGCTTACGCTGTTTCCAAGCTTCAGAAAATTCAGGAAAGCGTAATTCAGGAACATTATTACCTTGCTTCGGAAACATTTTACTTAGGCAAGCCTTTTTCAGCTTTTTTATCTCTTCAATCTTGCACTGATGCAGTTCAATCACCTTGTCGCACTGCATGAGGATTTCGGCGATCTTCTGTTGCTCCGGCAGCGGTGGAACCGGAAGATGACAACCATAAAAGTCTTTTCCTGTCAGATTCAGTAAGCCGTCATCACGGACGCCGTGGTTTATCTTTGAATACAGTTGCTTATTCAAATATCCACTGACAAAAAGCTGTTCATAATAATCACCATTGAGTAAGTCAAATCGAAAGCTTTCAAAAACGTTTGGAACAGCTGCTTCTTCACGGTCGTTCAAACGATATATACAGCCCTGTGGATACAGATTAGAGTTGCCCTTGTTATAGGAGAAATCGCCATGACGAAGGACGGTGTATTTGGAATACTGTGCACCGGACATTTCACGTCCGAACTTCTTTGCCTGATTTACAAACCCAACACCCGCAGAAATGCTGAGTGTCTCATATTCTTTGTCCCCCGCAGTTTCTTTAATTTCTTCGGTGACATCACTCATTTTTGCGTCATGCCAATCCCGCGGAATAACACCAGATGGACTTTGTCTATATCCTTTCGGCACCTTGCCCGACCGTATCTGCTCCAGTCTGCTCTTTATCTCTTCGGTCATGAAGTGACCTCCTAAAAAATGATACCTACAACAACACCAGCAATGCCAATTACAGCCCCAATGATAATTGAAATCCAAGCAAGTCGCATACTTGCCTTTGCATCCGCGGCACCGCTTTCCGCTTCTTTTTTTGCTGACTCATAAAGGTTCTTCAGTAAAGCGTTATTCTCTTTAAGTTGCTGGTTCTGCACTTTCACTGTCTCAAGTTGTTGCTCAAGCAATTTCTGCTGTTCAATGCTCGCTTCGGCCGTTTGAAATAATGCCTCATCTTTTTTGCGATTATGCTCTGCGATTTCGTCCATCATGGCGTTCATCTCGGCATTTTGCGCTTGAAATCGTCTCGCAATCCCTGATGTATCAATGGTCGGAAGCTTCATCTGTGAAAAATCGAACCCATTCAAATCACTCATTACTTTCACCATTCAGCTTCCTCTTTTCCTGCTCCTGCTCGATCTCCTTCACACTTTTTTCAGGCGTAGGCAAATCCTCCGGCATGGTGCCGCCGAGCTCTTTGATGGTCTGGCGAACCTTTTTACCGACTTGGTAGTGCGTTTCGTAGGCTTCTTTCTTTCCTTTGATGTTATCACGCCGCAGCTTCTCATCCGTCTGGGTTGCGCGGAAAAGATTAGCGGCAAGCTCCGTGCTACCCATATGATCAAGAATCTTTTGACTCTTCTTCAAGCCTTTCTTTTTGTGAATCTCCTTCGCACCGAGGCCACCATACAATCCCTGATAGCCTTTGTTTTGGAAAATTGCATAATCTCTCGGCTCGATAACGCCGGCCATTTGTGCTGCTTCTGCAAGAGACTTATTATGAGAAATCATCTCGTTGCGAATGGCTAGACGTTTTTGATCCTCGCTAAGCTCATCATAATGATCAATGAGTTCTTGTTGCCTCGTCTTGACGGCAAAATAAGTCTGACCGATTGCGATGACTTCTTTGCGTGGATCGCCGTTCATTACAATCAGATAGCAGGCGTAGCGAGACAGCATAATATCCTCAACTGGCTTCGGCGCAACGCCAGCTGTAACCATTTTGTTGACGTCAACAAAATGGCCGCTTACCTCATTTCCGCTGGATTTGCACGCAATTTTCGCTTTATCGATTGCGTTACTGAAATTACGCCACTCCGTGTACTCAAGAACACCCTGCAATTCACGGGCATACCAGAATTCCTGTCCGTTTTCGTTGACGTGCTTGATGTCCTCAAAGGTCTTTTCGCTGTACTTCACAATGTTACTCATAAGCCCAGCTCCTTCAGATAAGCCTCCATCTGTTTTTCCGCTTCCGCGATCTCCGCTTTCAGGCGGGTAATGTTCTGCTGAACAGCTTCAATGTCAACAGGAGCTTCCTCTTCAAAGGTGTCCACATAGCGTGGAATATTGAGGTTATAGTCATTCTGTATGATTTCCTCCCGGGTAGCTACATGGACAAATTTGTCTACATCCAACCGGTTCTGATAGGCAGTTACAATGTCATCAATATTTTTGGCTCCAAGCTCGTTCTGATTGGATGCCTTTACATAGCGGAAGTTTCCGTTTTCATCCTTCCTGCTAGCATCAATGAAACAAACATCCGTGTTCTTCCGGCCTTTTTTGAAAACGAGAATACAGGCCGGGATACTGGTGCCATAAAACAGGTTTTCAGGTAGACCGATTACCGTATCCAGGAGATTTTCATCTATCACTCTCTGGCGGATTCTGCCTTCGGCAGCTCCACGGAACAGAACGCCATGCGGAGCAACAGCAGCGATTCTGCCGCCGACGGCGAGGCTCGCAATCATATGCAGCAGAAACGCCCAGTCTCCCTTGCTCGCCGGCGGCACGCCCCAGTCAAAGCGATGATACTTATCCAACGTAGCTTCCATCTTGAACTCTTTTTTACCCTTGCCGCTGGACTCACCGCCAGGATTAAAACCAGCCGCCCATTTATCTTTGGAAAAGGGCATATTGGCTACAATGGCATCAAAGGTAAGCAGATTCCCGTCGTCGTCTTTGAACATCGGGTTCGCAAGGGTATCGCCCCAGGCGATCTTCGCGTCGCTGATTTCGTGAATGTACATGTTCATCTTCGCCATAGCGACTGAAGAGCCGTTGACCTCCTGCCCATAGATGGAAATCTGCTTGGAGCGGGCTTGCTTTGCGGATTTAATCAGGAGTGAGCCGGAACCACAGGTGGGGTCATACAGGCGGTCGCCTGGTTTAACTGCCACGATACGGGCCATAACCTCGGAGACAGCTGCGGGCGTATAGAAAGAGCCTGCTTTTTTCCCAGCCATGCTGGCAAACTGACCAATCATATATTCGTAGGCGTCGCCGATCACATCTGCCGGAACCTGGCCTTCCTTTACCTCAATCTGAGAGGGACGCAGATCAAGCGGGTTCAAATCCTCCAGCAATTCACGAAGAATTGCGTTCTTGTGCTCTCTTGTACCTAAAGCGTTTTCGCTGTTATAGTCGGTGGTATTCAGCACGCCGGCCAACTGCTGGTTGTTATCGTTTTCAATCTGGCGCATGGCCATGTTGATAAGCTGACCAATATTGTCAGAATACCTCTGCTCATACAGGGTTGAAAAGGAACAATCCTGCGCCACGGTAAAGGGCAGATAACGTTTTTGCCGCTCCAACCGAACCCCTTCATACTCTTTCTCCAACTCCTGCACCTTTTCGGTATAGGTGTCGCTGAGATATTTAATGAACATCAGCGGAAGAACATAGTCTTTATAATTTGCCGCGTCAATCGTATCGCGCAGGGAGTCGGCTCCGCGCATCAATGCATTTTCAATGTCTTTTTTTGTTGTACTCATTCCGCTGTGCCCCCGATTGTTTTTTGTATAAGTTCGTTCATGTAGAGTTTCTCTTGCTCTATCAGCTCTTTGTACAAATTCTCACGCTTGACGCCTGTCTCATAAATCTGCACTATGAGTTGCTGCTTTGCCAATGACGGGATTGGAACCGGCAAAGAAGACAACGCTCCTATTTTTATGGATCGCTGAATCTGACAGCTTTCAGCCAAAAGCAGCTTGTTGGAAGCTACCGACGAAGACAGATACCATCTCAAGTATCCCGGCAACACAGGCGCACCATCTTTCATCCTGATAACAGCCAACTGTGAGGGGATGACGAGGCCGATCTCATTGCCTTGGATCAATATGGGAGAAGGCGGCGCAAACAAGCGAATGATAATGTCGTTTGGTCGTGTGAGGATCTGTTCATCCAGACGTTCAACTGAATCATAATCATCAAGCTCGTTCATGTTTAGATGACCATCCTCTTTGAGCGAGCGCAAGTTCAACCGTTTATAATGTTTTTTTGCAGCTTCTGTAGCCCTTGCTTCTTTGCGGTTCAATACAAGGCCACATTGCGTGTCCGCGATGACGGACAGCTTTCTCGTTTCCATGACATGCTCCTTTTAAGGTTCAGCCCGCCCGCACCATGCGGGCGGGCTGACGGGGAGTTAGGAAGTATGCGACTCGGGGCAGCAGTAAGCGCAACCATCGGCATGGTTGTAATATTTTTTTGCTGCTCTAACGGCTTCCTGCGATGTCAGAAATTCGCCCAGATACAGGCGGTTCTCAACATCCGGCAACCAACTGCATGTCGCACGATGTACCTCATGGTCACCGTTTGGCTGGGCATTTTTGTTGACGTAGAAACGCATGATAGCTACTCCTTTCCTGCGAAAGTAACAAGCCTTCATTGACAAAACGGCGAGTTTTTGCTATCATGTCATCAGGTAAAGTCAATCAATGAAGGTGCCGTCAGAAGCAGTTGCCGCTGCTTTTGACGGTATTCTCTTGTCCTGCAGAAATTATAACTCTAAATTCTCAAGGAGTCAACCTCTTTTTTTGAAAATATTACTCGTCATTTATTTTGCGTGACATAAATTTAAATCCGCTTTCCGCGTTTTTGGCCAACTCGTTGCGGATCAACGCGAAACCCGGTCACGCCGCTGCTTAACCACACGTTTTCGTTCTCTTTCCGCTTGCTCCTGCCGCTTGACCGCTTCCACAGTAGCCGCTACCTGCTCCGGGCCATAGGCGCGGCTGACGCGCTCATAATTTTCAGCTACATTCCGCAAAACTTTATTTTCGAAGAGGACACCTTCCAGCCTGTCGAAAAGCGTGTTATTTTTATTGACCTCCCGGTTATAGGAAGATTGCAGCTTCTCAAACTTGCTGGAAAGATCAAGGTAGGCGTGATACACTGAGCGCAGGACTTTCACAATTCCCGCAAGAAGAGGTTTGACTTTCTTTTCTCGGTAGGTTCGCGCGCTTTCCAGCGCTCCGGCCTCTGGGAGCAGTTTTTCCGGATCATCGGAATATTTTGCGGCGAGCATCTCCATCTTTTTGAGTTTCGGAGCAAGACCATCCAACCGAGCCTGTGCTTCCTTTGCTTCGTTTTGGGCGTCGGCTTTTTCTTCCTGAAGATGTACGATTTCGGCCTGCGCCTCAGTTTTGGCCGTATCCAATTCTTTAAGCCGGTGCTGCTCCTGCTCGACCTTGAACTGAGTCACGGTCAAATGTTCCTCGGAGCTGCCGCGCTCACCGCGCTCCACATCGTTATAACCAGCGGCCCGCATAAAATTGAAAAGGTCATCCTGAAGAACGCTGTATGATTTTCGCAGCACCGGCTTGCCGTTTTCTTGTAAAATCGGATTACCATCGTCATCCAGCGCTAACTTGGAAAGCCACTTCTTACTGCTGCTCACCTGCATGATGGTTTCCTTGACTGTGCCGACCAGAGACGGGTCTTTGCATCGCTTCGACCAGAGAATTTGTTTCTCTACAACGGGGATATATACGACGTGCATGTGGTAATGGAAAATGTCCTTCCCCAACGCTTCGGACATGGCCCGGTTCCGCTCGTCTGCGTGCATGACGGCTGAGAGGACGTATTGCTCACCACCGACAATCTCCACGGCGGCTCTGTATGCGTCGGCATAAAATTGCTTGGCAAATTCATAACCGCCGTGATTGTGGAAGTATGCCGAGTTCACGTCGAAGATCAACTCGCCGTACAGGTTGGCGTTATCTTTCAGACCCCGTGTGGAAATTACTTTATCTGCTTTCATCTGAGTGAACATCTTTTCATAATCGTCAGTAGGTGTTTTAAAATGGATATTAAAAACGGAACGTTCCTGTACGATATCCGGATTTGTGTAGGATTCTTTTTCGCGCTCATTATGTCTTTGCGCGTTACCAATTTTTGTGCCTGACAGGTTGACGTTTCTTGCGCTGATTCGGTCAACACCATCATTTCTTGCCATTGGCGCTGCACCTCCATTTTCGAGTCTGCATAAACGCTGTAAGCTTTCGGGGAACGCACTTTTTCAAAGTGTAATAACCCACTATGACACTTTCATCCGTACCGGCTGCAAAGTGCCGTGGGCTGCCTGCGGGCAGAGGGCAAGTATGCGGCTTCTGCGGAAGCCTCTGCCGTGTTTGCATGTGGTACCCACATCGCAAATACGACACGGCCAGCGGTTCTGCTTTGCGAAGCAGCCCGCCGTCCGCAGGCAGAGGAAACCCGTGATATTTTCTCTGCCTGCCCGTCTCGAAATCTGCGGATTTTTCGACAGGGACGAGGGATGCGAAAGTGGTCAGTACGTCATCCGAATCATTTGTCTTGCCTGCCGGAAACAGGAGCGTGGCACGCTCCTGTCACAGTTCCCAAGGCGGAATAGTCCAGCGGTAACTTTGCGGTACGCCCCTGCGGTCAAGGTATTCCTGCCGTGCTTTTTCACGCTGTTCCTCGGTGGGTGCAGTCTTGTATTCCGAGTAGATCATCCGGCTCAGTATGGCGTCAAGTTTTTCCTCCAACCCCTGCCGGATATCCTCGTCATAATCATCTTCGCCACGCAGGTGATACAGGACCAAATCTAAAAACAGCTCATAAGGTATCTGTACATTTTTCATATCAATCCTATCCTTTCCGCGACGGCTGCAACGGTCGCAACGATGATACTGCCGCCGCCAGAAGGACCGTCGCAGCCGTCGCTATCGTCGCGCATTTATCCGATGGAATCATATTCGGCGGCATTTATCACCATGTAAGTCAGGCTGATACGCCGCCCGATGTGCTTCGTTTTGTTTTCGTATTTGATGTAATATTCGTCCAACAGGCGGCTGGCGTTGATATTCAGGTGCTTTGTCAGAGCGTTTGCAGCCATGCCAACATTAAGAGCTTCAGCAAGCTCTGTTGGGCTTCCTGCCCATTCCCGATGATCTGGCGTCACCATCTTTGCCACAGCTGCCAGAATGGGATCAGGCGGCATTTTCCAAAGCTCTGTCTCGGCACTCTCAAGTGTCCAGATGAGCTTTTCTTCATCCCGCAGGAGATGCAGCTTTTGGTCTGCCTGGTCACGACCTACCACTTCAAGAGTCGCCATATTACTTGTCCTATTTTCCTTTTGCATGAGAAATGCGCCATCCGCGCAGCCCAACAGCCCTGTCGTTCCGGAGATCATCTCAAAGCTGTCGCCGGCAGGCTGTTTTCTGGTGTGATGGACGATGAGAACGCAGATACCGTGGCGGTCGGCAAACTTTTTGAGCTTGCTGATGATGTCGTAGTCGCTGGCATAGCTGTATGCCTCGCTGCTTACCTCACGGATTTTTTGCAGCGTGTCCACAACGATGAGCTTCGTTCCATGATGCTCGCGCACGAATTTTTCAAGCTGTTCGTCGAGCCCATTTCCAAGCTGCTTGGCGGCTACGGCAAAGAACAGATTTTTGGTGTCGTCCACGCCGAACATTCGGAACATCCGCTCCTGCAAGCGCTGGTAATCATCTTCGAGGGCAAGGTAGAGCACTATGCTCTGCCGGACTTCGTAATTCCAGAGCTTTTGCCCCGTACTGACATGGTAGGCAAGTTGCGCAACGAGGAATGACTTACCAATTTTCGGAGCTCCGGCGAGGATGTACGCCCCGGCGTAGAGCAAGCCGTCTATGACAGGCGGCCTGCTCTGATATACATTTTCATACAGCTCGTTCATGGCAACCGTATGTAGATATGCCGGATCGCTCATGCGCTGCATACGCCTGCAAACTTCCTGATAATCTTCGTCCAGGGGATTGTTTTGACCAGAATCTTCTGATATACTTGTCTCAGTTAAGGCGTGAAGCGACTGCCCATCATCTGCGCCAACAGATGTGTTCGGGGCGGTCGTTTTTTCTGTTTCATTTGTCATAGGCAGTGTCATCCCTCATGCCGTCCATGATATTGGCAATAAGATTGATCGTGTCCAGCAGCTCATCATCCACACCGGCACCGGCTTCAATGCGACATAATTCATCCAACACGGCAGCGAGCTGATCTCGCAGCGCCTTGTATACACGGGGATTTCCTTGTACCACAACATCCCTGCATAGCAGTCGCCGTGTAATGTAGTCCTGTTTCGTCAGCCCAGTCAGCTTCACAGCGATTTCAAGCTGTTCGTCTTCATCCGGCGATACCCGGAACGCGACAGTCTTGTTTCTCCAACGGTTATGCTCATCTCGATTTTTCAGTGACATGGTCAGTTGCCTCTTTCCATATTTAATTTGTCCGCCATTTCTGTCTGCTTGGAAGGAAACAGGTGCGCATAGTTGTAAGTAATGTCGATGCTTTCATGCCCTACACGATCTGCAATCGCCGTGGCCGAAAATCCCATATCAATCAAGAGTGAAACCGCACTGTGACGAATATCGTGAATTCTGATGCGCTTTACACCGGCTTCTTTTGCGCCCCTGTCCATCTCACGGTGCAGATAGCTTTTAGTTACGGTAAACATTCGCGCGTCCGGCTCAATGCCGTAGAGCATTTTCAGATAGTCCTGAATCTCATCCGCAAGAAACTGCGGCATTTTTATGGTTCGATTGCTTTTCTCAGTTTTGGGCGTTGTGATGACATCCTGCCTGTTTAGGCGCTGATAGGATTTGTTGATTGTCACGGTACATTTTTCAAAATCGAAATCTGCCGGAGTCAACGCTAACAGTTCACCCTCGCGGATACCGCACCAATAGAGCATCTCAAAAGCGTAGTAGGACAGAGGCTTGTCCATCATGGCTTCGGCAAATTTCAGATATTCTTCCTTTGTCCAGAACAGCATCTCCCGGTTCTTCTTTTTGCCCATGCTGCCAGCCTTTTTACAAGGATTTTCACGGAGATTGTAGTATCTGACTGCATGATTGAAGATGGCGCTGAGCTGGTTGTGGATGGTTTTCAGATATACCGGCGAGTAGGAGCTGCCTTTTTCATCCTTATGGTTGAGCAGCTCGTTTTGCCAAGTGATGATCTGCTGAGCGGTGATATTGCACATCTTGAGCTTGCCGAAATAGGGAATCAGTTTTGTGCGTATGATGTGGTCTTTGGTAGCCCAGGTATTCTCTTTGATGCGGGCCTTCATATCTTCGGTATAGTGCTCAACAAAGCTGCTGAAAGTCATATCCAGATCAGACGACACCTTATTGAGCTGCTCGCGCTCCCAGGCCTGCGCCTCGCGCTTAGTCTTGAAACCGCGTTTCTGTGACTGTTTACGCTCTCCCGTCCAGTCGGTATAGCGGTAAAGCACGCGCCATGTGTTCGTTTTTTCTTCTTTGTAGACTGCCATCTTTACTCCTTTCCCTCGGCCCTGTTGTAACAGAACTTCTCCATGAAAAACTGTCGGTTGACCCTGCCGGAAATAGTTAAAAAGCCGAGACCTTTCATTTCAGCGTTAAGTTTCTGCACGATTTTGTAGGCATACGATTTGGAGACTCCCAGCTCCGCCGCTACTTCTTCAACTCTCATAAACGACTGTTCCGCCATAGGCAAGATGCCCCCTTCCTTAATCTCCGATAATTTATTTCCGCCGTTCTCCCGCTCAGACTCTGACAGGCAACCCTTCCCGGCGCTGTGCCGTTTGCTTTTCCCCTTGGCAGGCTCATATCGTCGCTTGCTTCCCCGGAGAAAATATCTTTCGGACGGTCATTCAATTGTAATGCTAAGCTATTATGTTTAGCTTTTCTTTATTATACTAAGCAATTTAGTTAAAGTCAATGGGGCTGCAAAAAAAATATTAAACATATTTGCTTTATTTATTCTTGACTTCACTAAGCATTTCTGCTATACTGTGAGCAATTAAGGCACTGACAGGAGTTGGCTATTATGGCGATTGGTGAGCGCATACATTTTTTCCGTACCTTGCGAGGCATGACACAGAAATATCTCGGTATGATGCTGGGCTTCCCGGAAAAGTCTGCCGACGTTCGGCTGGCGCAATATGAGACCGGAGCGAGAACCCCGAAAGCCGATTTAACTGCATCACTGGCAAGGGTATTTGATGTTTCTCCGCAGGCGTTGGCTGTGCCTGATATCGACTCCAACATCGGCTTGATGCACACACTGTTCACGCTGGAGGACAGGTACGGCCTCCAGATTGATGAAGCCGATGATGAAGTCTGCTTGAAAGTGAATGTACGAAAGGGTACCGATGCAGCCGAGTTCCACAAGATGCTGTGCGCCTGGCGTCAGGTTTCTGCCATGCTCAAAGCCGGTGAGATCACTCAGGAAGAATACGACCGTTGGCGTTATCACTATCCGGAATTTGACACCTCTGGACAATGGCACAAAGTTGTTCCGTCTCAGGGGCTGAGCGATATGCTGTTGGAGGCGTTCAAGGAAGATACAAATAACTGAAAAGTTTAAGGCAACAAAAAGAGAGCTAACTGACTTAATCAAAATCAGTTAGCTCTTTTTCTATGAATAATGAAAAAATGTTGCCAAATCGTTGCCACAGAGGGTATCAAGCCTTATAAAATGCCGTGTTTACAGGCTTTTTGGGGCCTCTGAGATTATTCCCACTCAATCGTGGCCGGGGGCTTGGAGGTGATGTCGTAGACGACGCGGTTGACGTTTTGGACCTCGTTGATGATGCGGCTGGAGACCCTCGACAGCACGTCGTAGGGAATCCTC
>ENA-UOOE01001610-UOOE01001610.1-fermentation-metagenome-genome-assembly--contig:-NODE-1610-length-18580-cov-4.345155_pt1 | contig 18580 bp, 14 predicted proteins | sample MGYA00245776_ERZ724021 | MGnify/ENA primary metagenome ERZ724021 (study PRJEB28704, sample SAMN03018321) | fermentation metagenome | biome: anthropogenic terrestrial biome; feature: soil; material... | reverse complement strand
TATCTATGGTATCTCCATTTTTACGAACCATATCAATCATATTTACAGCCATAACCACAGGTACGCCAATTTCCATAAGTTGCGTAGTGAGATATAGGTTTCTTTCAATATTAGTGCCATCAACAATATTAATAATACAATCTGGTTTTTCATTAATTAAATAATTCCTTGAAACCACTTCCTCCAGAGTATAGGGAGAAAGAGAATAGATACCGGGTAAATCTTGAATAATAACATCTTTATGGCCTTTAAGCTTACCCTCTTTCTTTTCCACAGTAACACCTGGCCAATTGCCCACATACTGTGAACTGCCCGTTAAATTATTGAACATAGTTGTCTTACCGCTATTTGGATTACCAGCAAGAGCAATTTTAATTGACATTTACATCCCTCCTAATTGGTGTCAATATTTAAAATTTATAGTTCTTAGTTAAGTGTTAATCTAACTAACTTCTACTATTAAGGCCTCTTCTTTTCTCAGACTGAGCTCATAGCCTTTTACATTAATTTCTACTGGATCTCCAAAGGGAGCTACCTTACGCACATAAATTTCAGCACCTTTAGTCAAGCCCATGTCCATAAATCTTCTTTTAATGGCACCCTTTCCATGTACCTTAACAACAGTAACTGTCTCACCACATTTGATGTCTTTCAACGTCTTCATATACTTATCCCCTTTCTATTTGTGAATATACTATACAATAATCCTCTTTGCCATAGATTTATTTAAGGCAATACGAGCATCTTTTACATTTACAATAATATCTCCAGCTATTTCAGCCACTACAGTTACATCTTCTCCAAGAACAAACCCAAGATGCTCCAGATGGCGACGGGTATCATCATTACCTAAAATATTTTTAATACTGCCTGTTTCTCCTACTTTTATCATTGTAATAGGTATCATTATACTTCCTCCTCTTCCACAAATTCTACAAAAATTATGTATTTATCAAAATCATTTACCCTATAAACCATTATTTATGTAGCAACTAAACTTACTTTAATCAAATTTACGATAATGACATTCAATATCATTCATCATTATCATTATAATACACTAAATTTTTTTTGTAAACATTGTATACAAAATTGTTGTATTTTTTGCAAAAAAATAAAATCAGGACTTAATTCGTCAAGCCCTGATAGAACTTTTTATATTTTTATTAGACATACTACTTTTTAGGAGCTAGAATCATAAACATATTATTCCCTTCTAATTTAGGAGCTCTTTCTACAGATGCTTCCTCTTCCACCTTGCTTAAAAATATATTCAAAACATTTCTACCTAAATTTGTATAATTATTTTGTCTCCCCCTAAACCTTATAGATACCTTAACTTTATTACCTTTAGCTAAAAATTTTCTTGCGTTATTAGCTTTAATTTCTACATCATTTTCCTCGATAGTAGCACTCAGTCTAATTTCTTTCAACTCCACAATTTTTTGATTCTTTTTAGCCAGCTTCGCCTTTTTAGATTGCTCATAGACAAATTTACTATAGTTCATTATTTTACACACAGGTGGTTTAGCCTGAGGCGAAACCATTACTAAATCCAAGCCCTTTTCCCTGGCTATATTTAAAGCCTCTTTAGTATTTATAATAATACTATCTTTTTCTCCTACCAATCTAATTTTTTCTACTTTAATTTCTTCATTTAAGTTATTAACTCTATTAATAATATACACCTCCGTAATTTTAAATTTACCTATTTATTATTATATATAAGGATTTACCCTTCTGCAACTATAAATATACTTATTTATTGCATTATTCCAATATTTGCCGATATTAGACCAAAAACTTAAATTCTAAGTTTTTTATAATCTAACAATTCTCTTCTTGAAATATTTTTTGTGAAAAAACTAGGCATAAAGCAACTACAGGTAAAACATAACACAATAATGCATAAGGCCCATATTTGATTGATGACACTCCTGTAAGTGCTAAAATAAACAGTGAATTTCCATTCCAGGGTATCAAGGGTGCCACCATAACTCCTGTATCAGATATGGTCCTGGCTAAAACATGATTTTCAATTTTCAATTTTTTATATTTATCTCTTAACAGTTCTCCTGGTAGTATTATTCCCATACTTTGATCGCAAATTATAGTTAACATAGAACTTATAACCCCTGTTTTTACAATAATCTCTTCTTTACACTCTACTTTAGAAATCATTTTATTTATTATAGGATTTATAATTCCAGTACCACTAAATATACTGCTTAAAGCAACAGCCATCATTATTATAAAAAATATACTAACTATTGACTGAATGCCTCCTCCCACCAATATTTTATCTAATTGCAATGAAGTAGTATGCCCTTTATATCCAAACAGAACATAACTAAAAATTTTTACCAAAGATACCTTCTGAAAAAAAATACTTATTACTATTCCTACAGTTACCCCTGCAAGTAGGGATTTAACCATCTTTACTCCTAAAAAGCATAACAAAAATATTAAAACCGGTACCAATAAAAGCAGGGGAGACATAAAATAATTTTCTCCAATAGATTTTTGAAAATCACCTAATGCATACTGCGCTATAGTGTAATTTCTACCCATATAAAAATAAACTATAGATACAATTATATAAGCAGGTAAAATAGTTCTTAGCATGGATATAAGTGCTTCCTTATAGGATATCTTAACAGTAGAAATCATAAGATTTACCAGTCCTGAAATTGGGGAAAGTTTATCCGCTAAAAATGCACCTGAAACAATGGCTCCAAGAAGAATATAGTCTGGAACTTGAAATATCTTGCCAAGGCCAAGTAATGCAATTCCTATAGTACTTATACAGGCAACTGCGGAACCAATAAAAATTGAAACTAAAGATGTAAATATAAATGCTACAAATATTAAATTTTTACCTATTATATAATTAAATCCATAAAACATCATAGCAGGTATAATTCCCGAGGAAAACCATATTGGAATAGTTATTCCTATAAGTAATATTAAGATAAAAAGTTCCTTGCATTCTATAAAACTATTTGTAATCATTATTAAAAGTTCTTTAAATGTAAAACCACATACTTTGAACATGCCTAAAGAAAAAATTACACTTATAAACAATCCATAAAATAAAAGAACATTAAAAATTATACACATTATAATAGCCATAAGTGTAAAAGTTAAAATAAATGTTCTATAGCCAATAGAAATATTATCCTTTTTCACCCTTGAACCTTCTTCCTGAATTAAAACATGCCTAAATCAAAATAATCTTAATACATTATATTAAATAGATTATTCCATACTGTACCATGGTATCATGAAAATTCCTAAGGTACAAGTACTTACTTTTATAATTCAAAATACTAATATATTTATAAAAAATTCCATAAAAGAAGTATAGTTATTCCTATTAATATTGCTGCAACCATATAAGCCCTTATGTTTATGAATAAAGTATTTTTATATTTACCCATAATATCCTTTTTATTTGCCATCAATATAATAAAAATAATAATAGGAATCATTATAATTCCACCTATTATTTGAGTAATAAGTGCTATATAATTTAAAGGCAGATTAGGTATTAAAATAATCATTGCCGCTATAATCACACTTCCAATGTATATAATATAGAATTTAGGTGCTTCCCTTATTTTATCATTCAAGCTGCAAGGCCAATTAAATGCATCTGCCACACACCAGGAAGAAGATAGTGATATTGTAATGGAAGCAAGAAGGCCTGCATTAAATATACCTAAAGCAAATAATGTGCCTATGCCTCTACCACAATAATCTGTAAAACCAATTATCAGTTCAGCAGGTCCTGCATTTTCTATATTCTGTATATGTCCAAATAATGCTGCTCCAGAAATAAGTATACAAATTGCAATTATCACCTGAACTATACACCCTATACGAATATCCACACGCCTTTCAAAAATATCACTTTTCCCTGCACCACCTTTATCCACATAAGCACTGCTTTGAAAAAATACCATCCAGGGAGCTATCGAATTACCTGCAATAGCTGCAATATACCACAATAAATCATTACTGCCATGAACTAAATTCAAGGGCATAAAATTATACGGACTAGTTACTACATTAGGATGAACAATAAATGCAATCACAATAAATATTATATTGGAACTGCCAATTAAAAGTGCCATTCTTTCTTTTTTTTTGTATCCTGCAAACGTAACAATTGATAGTATCAGCACCAAACTAATAGCTGTACACATCCAAATAGGTATTCCAATGACAATTAAACCTGCAGTCATACCTATAAATTCCGTAGAAAGCATTAAAATATTTTCAACAAACAAAGCAGCTACATGATACCTTACCCAATACTTGCCATAGTGCTTTTCAATAAGTTTTATAAGGCTGCTTTGACTTATAGTACCAACCCTCATTGACATTTCCTGAACTGCATAGGGTATTATAATAAGACAAATACATAGGGGAATGAATAAACTTATGCCAAATTTAATACCTGTTACACAATAAGATATGACTCCCCCAGCATCATTATCTCCCATGGCAGCCAAAAGTCCCGGACCTATAACTGTCCATAATAATGTACTGTGATCTAAATATTTTTTTTCTTTCTTATCTATACTATTATAAAATTTTGATTTACCTATATTAAATCCTTCTAATCTATTTTCATTTAAACCATTCATTGTATTGTTACCTCCAAAATAGATTACATCCCTAATTCAATCTAATATCATAGTATACTTATATGTAGAAATTGTTTCTTATTTTTCAAATTAATGTTGAAATAAATTCAACATTAACAAAATTATTAAAGTCAATTATACTAACATAGCCCATCATGCATATACTTTAATATAAATAATTATTATTTTTTTTAAATAACCTTTTAATTAATTAAGGAGTGAGATAAGTGTGTATGAAGATAAGAAAAAATCTAAATTAGGATCTATGATTAGAACTTTACTAAAAGAAAATTCACTTTCCATGCGTAAATTAAGTTCCCTAAGTGGGATAGATACTGCCACCATTTCAAGAATTGTAAATGGCAAACAATGTGCAAATATGAATCATCTTAGAATTCTCTCTAAATGTCTAAATGTGCCTATAAAAAAATTATTAATAGCTGATGGATATGATATAACATCCTTAAATGATGAAAACTCTATGGATTCATCTTCCCTTATAAAAAACATTCATGAACTTTTAAAATTGCCTGATCTACTAAATTACAAATGTGATTTATCAAAAATAGAAGAGGAACTAGAAAAATATAAAATATATGCCCTTACAGAAGAAGGGAAAAATATCATATACAAAGATTTTAATAAAAAAATAGAAGCTGTAAATGGAAGTGGTTTATTTATAGAGGAACTAAAGCAAATGTATAAAAAATTCTGTGATGAGAGTATTCCAGAAGAAATTCACGCTCTACTTGGAAGTGGACTGCTTTATTTTATACTTTCCGTAGATATTATTCCAGACTATGTATTTCCAATTGGATATCTAGATGATATTATAGCTATAAAATTAGTGCTTCATAATATACTAGAGGTAAAGCAAAAACATGAACATGAAAAAGATATGTATAATATACTTTAAATATATTCTTTCGTTAAAATTATAAAATAAGGCACCAAACCTTTAGATTTAGTGCCTTATTTTTATAGTTCCCTCAATATTTTTCTTAAAAGTAATTTTAAATTTTTAGATACCATAGATGAAGTCTTTATAACCTCCTCATGGTTTAAAGGCTGCCTAAGTATTCCTGCTGCCATATTAGTTATACAGGATATTCCCATAACTTTCATACCACTGTGATTTGCTGCAATTACTTCTGGAACTGTGGACATACCTACTGCATCCCCTCCTAATATACTTAACATATTTATTTCAGCTGGTGTTTCATAGCTTGGCCCACTCATGTATACATATACTCCCTGCTGTAATTGTATATTTAATTGTAGTGCTGCATTCTTTGCTATCTTTATAAGCCCTTTATTATACGCCTCTGACATATCCGGAAATCTAGTTCCAAAATCCTCTAAATTTTTTCCTATAAGTGGATTCCGTTCGGATAAATTTATATGATCACTTATAAGCATAAGTTCTCCACTTTTATAATTTTTATTTACTCCTCCTGCGGCATTAGTAACTATAAGTATTTCTACTCCTAATTTCTTCATTACTCTAATGGGAAAAGTTACCTCTTCCATTGAATATCCTTCGTAATAATGAAACCTTCCCTGCATTGCAATTACACGTTTATCTTCAAGATCTCCTATAACAAATCTATTCTTGTGTCCCTCCACTGTAGAAACCGGAAAATGCGGTATTTCATTATAATTATAAATTTTAGGTTCCTCAATTTCCTCTGCCAGCTCTCCTAACCCCGAGCCCAGTATAATCCCTATCTTAGGAGTGACTCTTATATTCATATCTATATATTCCACAGTTTCTCTTATTTTCATGCTTAAATCCATAATTAATCCCCTCTCTATTGAATTTTATTATAACATAGCCATTTATATTTGAAAACTAAAATTTTACAAAAAAAGCCATACTATAATAATATAAATTATAGTACGACTTTAATTTTAAGTTACCTTTTTTCTCTATATGTTATAGAAGAATTACATTTATATATAAGACAAAATATAAAGAACATGAGAATTTACCTTACACCAATACAGATAATTTAATATCTAATTATAATCCTCTATTATATTGCTATAAGTCAAAAACTATAATTAAACAGTTCATCACCCATATTGATGATTCGTTCAACCACACAACATACCTACACAGCCATATACAACCCTTTAGCTGTATATAACCATTTCAGCACCTTGAATGATCTTCGCTGAACCTTATACAACAATTTGGGATCTTATTATAATCAATATAATTAACTATAATAAAACCTTTCACCGACATATAAGATCCACCTTTAATTGTATACATAACATTTTTTAATTTTTAGCGTGAACATTACAAAAACTTACCAAGAAGTATTTTTAAATTATCTACTAAATTTCTAAAAAACTATATACAATTTTAGGCTAGCTTATATATATTCTTAAATATAAGAACATATATAAGCTTCGGCTCAATTCTCATGCTCTTTACACTATTTAATATGCCCTGATATAAAAAAATAATTCAATAATTTTTATGTAAATTATGGAATTTAGACTTAGTTTGCTCACACCAAATATAATTTAATCTTTTAATACATCGATAACATTAAAGTCAAAAGACATATTATTAATTTTACAGTAGATTAGAATTTAATTTAGAAAATAATTTCAATTTATTATCATAGTAAATGATACCACACTCTTTATCAATAAATAAAACTGTTTTTTAAGAAAAGCTGCTAATGCAAAACAACCAGATCCCGGTGTATAAAGAATTTGGTTGTTTCATGTCATTTACTGTTTTGACTCAATTTCAGATTTGACACTTTACTGATTGATATTAGAGAAAATTGATACTACAGCCTGCTTTAGCTCAATAAATACACGAGCGATTCTGTAAAGTACACCTTTATCTTTCTCGTCCAAATCTGCATTTGCTATATTATTATTACCACTATCCTTGCTGATTTCCTGTGTTCTCATGATCACCTGGATGCTCCTGGGCGAAGAGTTTTTGCTGGAAGTAAACGAGATTAATTCTGCTTCCGGATCTAAATACAGTAACCTGTTCTCATTTTCAAATTTATCAATTTCCTTGTCCGTAGTAGACTTAATAGAATCGTTTGCCTTCCGCATGGTAGGTGTAGTTTTAATTCCCTCAAGACTCTGCTTCAATACACCGATGAGGCCCTTCAGTGTATCGCTGTTGCCCTGGCTGATATCATCGCTGTTGTTCTTAAGCGTAGATTCAAAATCATTCAGGAAATCCTGGGAACTATTAAGTCCTTTCACCATGCTTTCTAAAAGGGTTTCCGTATCCTGCAGTGCTTTTATAGAACTGCTCTCATACTTATTGGCTGTATCGTTGATTGCCGAAACATTGTCAATAAGCGTTTCACTTTTTGTCAGCATACTGCTGGTGGTTGACAAGATCTTTTCCTGCTCACCCAGCATCTTGTCTGTAATCTTATTTGCCTTGTGAAAATCCTCAAAATAATCTTCTAACAAAGAGATACTTTTATTGGCAGTACTCAGATAATCTTTCCCATTTTCAGATATATCGGATATTACGCTGAGCAGTTCACTGGCAGAATCACATGGCGCAGCAAGATCTGAGAGCGTTGAGTCAACGTAGGAAAGCATTCTCTGTATGTTATCGCACAATGTTTTCAATGTTTCATCAGACTCAATGATTTGTGAATATTTTCCATAAAACTCTGAAAACTCCGACTCTACATTTTTCATGGCATCTGATAATGTAGATATGTCAGAACTAATTGTGCTCAACTTGCTGCTCAAGTCAGCAGAGCTGTCGCTCAAATCGTCCAAATCCGTCTGCATATCTTTTATATCCGACTTGGTACGTTGGAGCAGATCATCTCTTTCATCGGATTTGCTGTTTACATCTTTCACAACATTTCGCAGCTTTGTGATGTCATCCTGCACATTTTTGATGGAAGTCTTATATTGCTCCAGCTCGGTCTTTGTGCTTTCAATGGTTTTTGTCATGGCATTCAAATCATAGTTCAAGTCTTCAATAGCATTCTCTCCTTCACCGATATGAGGAATCATTGCTGCCGTATTGGCTGCGATATTTGACAAATCCGCCAATGCTGTTTCTGATTTGGCAAAAGAACTGTCCTTGGATGCACTTATGTTGCTGTTGGCACGATCCAACGAGGATAAACCGGACTGAGCCTGTGACAAACCGCTTTCCATATTTTCAGCGGTTTGTAAAAGGGCATTTGTGCTGTCGTAGATAGAATTCACGGAATCTCTAAATGTATCAATGTCCTCTTTGAGGTCCTTCACATCCTGCATCTGTTTTAAGGTTCCCGGCACCATGGTCAGCAGAATACCATCGGTCTCAAAACTGTTCGTACCGATGCGGAGTGTAAAGGTATCTTTCTCTCCTGGAAGCGCGGCAAACACAATAATTTTTTTATTGCCTATGGTCTGAACCTGTGCCCCCGGAGCATCCACATTGGATGCCTTTGACATATCCACTATAGTCTGCATCTGCAAAAGCATATTGTTTCTGTAATATATATCGGCCTTGGTATTTGGCGTTACCTTTACATCTACCTGAACCAAACCAGATGCACCTGCCAGCTTGGAGGCATCTATGGGAGTGCCGTTAAGAGAATAGGACACATCCACATTCCAGGGTAAAACCACAGTTCCCTTTTTAGGAGTGCATTCGTAATAAAATTTTCCATTGTAGTTGTTCAAATTCCAGCTGATTGCCCCATCTTTCATCGTCGGAACAACATTGTTGGACATATTAGTCACCTTTTCATATTCACCATAGTCTGTAAATTGCTTATTTCCGTTTAAACTTAAGCTTTTTACTATATTTATATTGGTGGGTATGCCATAGTAATTAAGATTTACATAGGCGGATTCATCCACCGAAACTCCCGGCGCTGCCGCTATGACCGTAGTCGATAAGGTGCCGGGCAGAATCAGCAATACTACTATACTTGACAAAATTCTTTTTCTAATTTTCATCCTTCAATCCCTCCAAACTTTCAATAGATTTATCGCTGTTGTTTTTAGAATTCACTGCTTTCCCCTTCTGCTTCAGACAACATTCCAGCCAATTGCAGCTTATGTGCAAGTTTTTTCTTGATTTTATCTTTCAGCTGCTTTCTTCTGGAAATATGCCTGTAGATTTGCGAATCAAAAATGTACAGCAGTGCCGGCAGCAGCACAACTACCATTGCAATGCTCAGCAGTGCCCCACGTCCGATGAGATGTCCCATAGCACCAATGGCCGCAATACTGGAAGTGAAGTAAAGTGTATATCCTGCAAAGGACAGAATTATTCCGGAATTCATAATGGGTGGAACTGCTGCCCAAATCATTTCCAGGATAGCCTGTCTTTTATCCAAACGCATTCGATATTCTAAATAGTAGTTGGTCATCAATATTGCATAGTCCACGGTTGCAGCCAATTGGATGCAGCTGACGATAATGTAACCCATGAAAATCATATTTTCTCCCATAAAATAAGGTATTGCCATATTGAAAAAAATGGCTATTTCGATAGGTACTACCAGTAAAACAGGAAGCAACAGTGATCTGAAAGCCAACATTGCCACAACTACCACTCCCAGTAGAGAAAGCTTGTCTACAAAGGTATAATCACGGGTGATGATGGTTTTGATATCCTGTGTAAAAGGCGTGGCTCCAATCAAAAACGAATGCTGTGGATAATACTTTTGAACGACGCCTTTGATCTCATCAGAATATCGAAATGCCGAGGCACTTTCTTCCCGTGTCCTTATGTAAACTAGTATCCGGGCATATTTGCCCGAGTGAAATTGTGTGGTGATTTGATTGGGAATGATGCTTTCCGGTATACCTTCCGGCAGCGTATTTTCCAGTGAGGTTACCTTTTTCACATAACTGAGTTTCCCCAGTTCATCGGACAATTGTTTCTCTTTTATGTTGGAATCATTTGGTACCAATGCCATGAGCATATTGCTTCTTCCAAAAATCCTGTCAATCTCCTGCTCATCTTTATAAACCTGAGTTCCTTCCCCCGCACCCACCGCCGAGTTGCCGAAAAGAAAGCTGTTCATATCTTTTGCAATAAAGCATGGCACTGCCAAAAATATTGCAAGCCCCAGTGCCACATATTTGACCTTGAAAATATTTTTGGCTAGATTTTTGGGAAGCTTTATCAGTTTACGATGTGCAGTTTTTTGAATCATATTTTGGCTGCGTATAATCATGCAAGGCATCAAAAACAAAACGGTCAACAGGCTGATAAAAATTCCCTTTGCCAGAACAATGCCCAAGTCGTAGCCTATTGAGAACTTCATGATGGTCAACGCTAAAAAACCAATAATGGTTGCCATGCCGCAGGCAATAACGGAGGATGCGGATTGCCGTATGGCAATCCTAATCGCCTCTTTGGGTTCTTTGCCCTCATCTTTTTCTCTGGTAAACGCATGCATCAGAAAAATAGAATAGTCCATTGCAACTGCCATCTGAAGGACGGGAGCCACACTTGCCGTCATAAATGATATCTCTCCCAGAAATACGTTTGTTCCCATATTGATCACGATGGCGATCCCCATGACCAGAAGAAACAACAACGGCTCCAGCCATGCTGTTGTTGTTAGAAGCAGTACCACTGCCACGACGATGACGACAATGACCGTAGCACTTTTCATTTCCTTGTTCAAGCTCTCACTCAAAGATTTATTTTGAACAGCCGGTCCTGTAAAGCTGCCCTTATCCCCTACAATCTCATAAATCTTGTCCAGTGCTTTCGACGTTCTTGTATCGGAATCTCCTGCAATAAAAGAAATATCCATCACTGCACAATTGTCTTTATAATAATCCTGGATGTTTTCAGCTTTTATAAAGGTATCAGAAGTATACACATCGGTATACTTTTTAATATCCTCTGTTGTATCTGCCCAGAAAACTGTATCTACGCCATCTACCGCCTCTATCTCTTCTTTATACAGCTTTGCTTGATACAAGGATACATTTTTGATCATAATACGTGCGGTACCGGGATAACCAAACTCCTTCTTCATAAGATTTAAGCCGACTTTGGATGCCACCGTATCGGGCAGATATTTGGTCAGATCATAATTGACTTTCACAAACGGATATAAAAACATGCTGATTGCAACCAAGATAGCGAAAAATATTTCGATATATTTGCTTTTATTTACGATAAAATTGATTACTAAATCAGATGGTTCAATTTTTACTCTATTTTTCATCAAGTTTCTACCTCTCCATTTCTTATGGATTTCTTCTAAAATATACAATCAAATCAAAGATTTCAAAGGGCTTCTCCATATGGATTAAGCTGTCATATAATTTTAATTTAGTATTTCACTTATAGCAGTTCCATCTCTAATTCTACCTGACTTTAGAATTTAATCTAGGAAACAATTTTAATGCATTATCATATAGGAATAAATATTTATTATAAAATTTTTGCTCTTACTTTTATTAATAAATAAAAAGATTATTTCAATGCATTAACACATATTTTTGCTATTCTTTTAGCTTCTTCTTCTGTAAATTTTTTATCATTTTCCAATTCTAACGAAAATGATAAGTACCTAAATGGAATTGTAAAAGATACAATCAGTACTTCCGTAGTAGTTATGTTAGACTTAATTTCACCTGTTTTTTTTCCTAACTCAATGCATTTTTTCGCTAAATTTAAGACACCACTAAATTTATTAAATTTTTCTTTTGTCGGTATTCTTAGATCCATTACAATAGAAGCAGAAAATTTTGCCAGCATTGGTTCCTTATTCGCATTCATAAATAATTTTCTTATTGTTTTATATCCGGCTTCATACATAGTATCAGAAGAATCAATATCTGATATAAAATCATTAACTATTACTCCTATCTTTGAATCTACCAATTCTTGTACCAATTCTTCTTTACTATCATAATATCGATATAAATATCCAGGTGAAACTCCTGCTTTCTTACAGATCAGAGCAGTAGATACTCCTGCATATCCATAATCTATTACACATTCCATGACTGCTCTCTTAATACTATCCATTTTTTCAGGATCTGCAATTCTTGCCATATATATCACCCTCGACTCTCAGATATAATAAATAAATAAATATTTATTTATTATATCTCTATATTTTTTACGTGTCAATATGTAACTCTTATTTTGTTTACTTGAATTTGAATTATTAAATATATAAAACTATACTGGATGGATCCTTTCCAAAATGTAAATTACACATCATTTTAATGATATAAACAAATACTTACAATATTGAATTTCCATTAAAAATATTATTAAAGAATATCTTTAAATTGTAACTTTTTTGCTGTTTTCAACGTCATTATTAATGTAACTAGGTAACTTGTAAAGGGGGTTGTAACTTATGATAGATGGTGAAAAGAATATTAAGATAGATGACATAAGATCTATTGAAAAGATGTGTATAGCTACATGGGAACCATTGTATCGTTTTATATACTTTAAAGTACAAAATCGTGAAGAAGCTGAAGATATTACTCAGGAAACTTATTTCAAAGCTATTTCATATATACGAAAAAATAATATAGAAGTGGATAAATTTATAGGTTTTTTAAAAATTGTTTCATTAAATATCCTGAGAGATAAGTGGCGTAAAAACAAACGTCAGGGCAGCATAGTTAACTTTGATAATATAAACCCGGAGTCAGCGTCAGTAGAAGATTGTACGGAGGATATGGCACAGCGTGAAGTTATACAAAATGCATTAAAGCTTTTAAATGAGGAACAGCGCACTGTTATTGAGTTAAGAATATTAAAAGGATTCTCCGTAGAGGATACTGCCAGGCAGATGAATAAAAAAGTGGGCAATATTCGGGTCCTACAATATAGGGCACTACAAAACCTTACAAAAATTCTCAAGGATGAATATTAAATTATGGAGGTGTAATTGATGACCGATAAAGAAAAGAAGTTAACGGATTATATTGACAGTTTAAATAATGAAAAAAAACCTAAAGAACATGGAAACCCAGCAGATACACCTGAAATGGAGGAACTTTTTGAAACTGTAAGGTTAGTACGCAGTTTAAAAGAACCAGGTCTTCCAGAAGACAATTATGTTAAAAATTTAGCTAATAATGTAAATAAGCAGTTCCTGAGAGAAAAAGCCTTAAAGAGGTCAGGAAAAAGGTGGTTTTTAGGGATAGCCTCTGTTGCGGCAGCTGTTGCATTAATCGTTATATTGAATATACTGCGGCCTTTTGGAAAGTTGGATATGGTCTATGCCATGGAGAAGGCTTTTAAGGAAGTAAAAGCTTATCATGGGATTCTTCAGGTTATAGAAACTAATGCACAGGGAAAATCTACAGTACAGTCGAAATTGGAAGTATGGGCTGATAAGGAAGGAAAATATTATGTTAAAGGATTGGAAGGAGCTCAAAAGGATGTGATTACTGTAAATAATGGACAAAAGAAATGGCAGATTCAGCCAGGGCAAAAGGAAGTAGAGGTATTAGCTGCTTTTCCTGATTCCTATAGTTTTATATTTGAATTGGGAAAAGAGATAGATGACGTAAAAAATGCACTTGAAACTAAGATTGTAGCTGAAGACAAGGTTTCAGGAAGAACTGCTATTGTAATGGAAGTAACTCCAAAGGGGGGAAGCCCTTATAAAATATGGATTGATAAAGATACCAAAATGCCACTGCAAAAACAATCTGCCATGCAGTACTCCATTCAATATAAGGTATGCTATACAAGTATAGATTTTATTGAAAGTATTCCTAAGGAACTTTTGGCCTACAATGTACCAAAAGGGTTTAAAGAAATAGATACAAATACGGAGCAGATTGTAAATAGTCTGGCAGATGTTAAAGAAATCTTGGGATTTACACCTACAGTACCTAAAGATGTTCCATCATCATTTATTCAAAACAATATATCAATAGTAAATGATGCTAAAGTTGTTAAGATAAATTATACCTCCAAAGATAATAAAAAAAAGGTTGTGATTTTACAAAAAAAATCTGATAGTGAATTTAAACCAGCATCTATGTCAGTTTTAGGAAAGGTAAACAACAATGTAGCAGAAATTCAATCGCCTATACAGAGTGAGGTAGGAGTTCTTCAAGGACAGGGGGCTTATGCAGATATAACAGGTATAAGTTCAGTTAGATGGAAGCAAGATGGTTTTGAATATGCTGTGATTGGTAACACTTATTTAGAAGAACTAGAATTATTTATAAAGGGTTTAACTAGTGGTATAGTTGACATATCATCAAAAGAACAGTCATCAGATAAACCACAAGTTGAAGTTCCTGTTGATTTAAAAGTGGAAGAGCAGGAACAGAAAAATGTGGATGCAGGACATTCACCCTGGAAATTAGATCCTGTTTTTGTAGCTCAGGTTTTCGCAAGTTTAAAAATTTCGCCTGAAGGTATTCAAGGGGAGTATCCTATTAAATATGAAGAATTAAAGGTGATTGAAAATACCGGCAAAGAAGCAATTGTAGAGGTAGGCGGAGATAAGACTACTATAAAAAGAGTGTATTTAAAAAGACTTATAAGAGAAGATAATACAGGAATATGGACTGTAGTTGGATATGACCCATTGAAAAATCAACAATAGCATTTTACTTTAAAAAAGTTGTAGTTTTCTACAACTTTTTTGCTTGGAAGAATAAATATACCATACATATGCTAACACTATTAAAAAATTAAAAAAGAGGTGTTGCTTATGAAAGTTACAAATGATGAGGAATTAATGAAAAAATTACAAAAGGTAAGAGAGGCACAGGAGAAATTTTCTACTTATACCCAGGAACAGGTAGATGCGATTTTCAAACAGGCAGCTATGGCAGCCAATAGTGCCAGAATAAAACTTGCTAAAATGGCTGTAGAAGAAACTGGCATGGGAATTGTGGAAGATAAAGTTATCAAAAATCATTTTGTTTCAGAATATGTGTACAATAAATATAAAGATGAACAGACCTGCGGAGTTTTAGAAAGAGATGAAGGTTTTGGTATGGTTAGAATTGCAGAACCCGTAGGTGTTATTGCAGCAGTTGTGCCCACTACAAATCCCACCTCTACGGCAATATTCAAAGCTCTAATAGCCCTTAAAACCCGAAATGGCATAGTTTTTTCACCTCATCCTAGAGCTAAGAGATCAACTGTTGAGGCAGCAGAAATAGTCCTCGATGCTGCAGTTGAGGCAGGGGCACCGGCGGAAATTATAGGATGGATAGATGAACCGTCAATTGAGCTTTCTCAGCTAGTAATGAGGGAGGCGGATTTAATCCTTGCTACAGGCGGGCCAGGTATGGTTAGGGCAGCTTATTCATCGGGAAAACCTGCCATAGGAGTTGGTCCTGGAAATACTCCGGTTATAATTGATGACAGTGCAAATATTAAAATGGCAGTAAACTCCATACTTCTTTCAAAAAGCTTTGATCATGGTGTGATTTGTGCCTCGGAACAGTCGGTAATGGTACTGGATGGAATATATGAGGAAGTAAGGAGAGAATTTTCAGAAAGAGGAGGCTATATACTGAAAAATGACGAGATAGATAAGGTCAGAAAGACTATTTTGGTTAATGGAAGTATAAGTCCTGATATTGTTGGACAGAGTGCTTGTAAAATAGCAGAAATGGCAGGAGTGAGAGTGCCTGAGAGAACAAAGATACTTATAGGTGAAGTAGAGTCCGTAGAACTTGAAGAACCATTCTCTCGTGAAAAATTATCTCCGGTTCTTGCCATGTACAAAGTTAAAAATTTCAATGATGGTCTGGAAAAAGCAGCAAGACTGGTTGAATTGGGAGGCATAGGGCATACTTCTGTGCTTTATGTAAATACCATGACCCAAAAAGAAAAAGTGGAAAAATTCGGTGAAGCTATGAAGACAGGTAGAACCCTTATAAATATGCCGTCAGCACAGGGAGCTATAGGAGATCTATATAATTTTAAACTGGCTCCTTCATTGACCCTTGGCTGCGGTTCCTGGGGAGGAAACTCCATATCGGAAAATGTTGGACCAAAACATTTGTTGAATATAAAAAGTATTGCGGAGAGGAGAGAAAACATGCTTTGGTTTAGAGTTCCTGAAAAAATTTATTTCAAATATGGTGGACTTGGAACTGCCTTGAAAGAATTAAAGACTATGCATAAGAAGAAGGCTTTTATAGTAACAGATAAAGTTCTTTATCAATTAGGATATACGGATAGTATTACAAAAATTCTTGGAGAAATGGGAGTAGGTTATAAAATATTTACAGATGTGGAACCAGATCCAAGTATTGCTACAGCTAAAAAAGGTTCAGCAGAAATGCTTGAATATAATCCGGATACTATTATATCAGTTGGCGGTGGTTCCGCAATGGATGCTGCAAAAATTATGTGGGTGATGTACGAACATCCTGAAATAAAATTTGAAGACCTGGCCATGAGATTTATGGATATAAGAAAGAGAGTTTATACATTCCCTAAGATGGGCGAAAAAGCGATGATGATTTCGGTGGCTACCTCTGCAGGAACAGGCTCAGAAGTTACTCCGTTTACAGTAATTACTGATGAAAAAACAGGAGCCAAATATCCTCTGGCGGATTATGAATTAACACCAGATATGGCTATAATTGATGCAGAGCTTATGATGAATATGCCAAAGGGACTAACTGCAGCATCGGGTATAGATGCACTGACCCATGCCCTGGAGGCTTATGTATCTGTAATGGCCTCAGAATATACCAATGGGTTGGCACTTGAAGCAATAAGATTGATATTTAAGTATTTACCGTTAGCCTATGCAGAAGGAACCACTAATGTAAAAGCCAGAGAAAAAATGGCACATGCTTCAACTATGGCAGGTATGGCATTTGCCAATGCATTTTTAGGAGTATGCCACTCCATGGCACACAAATTAGGAGCTGCGCACCATATACCTCATGGAATTGCCAATGCACTTATGATAGATGAAGTTATAAAATTTAATGCAGTAAATGATCCGAGAAAACAGGCAATATTTCCTCAATATAAATACCCAAACGCCAAGTGGAGATATGCCAGAATAGCTGATCATTTGCAGTTAGGCGGAAATAGTGAGGATGAAAAAGTAGGGCTTTTGATAAAGGCAATAGATGAGCTAAAAGAAAAGATAAATATCCCAAAAACCATTAGGGAGGCAGGAGTTGTGGAGAAAAAATTTTATGCCACCTTAGATGATATGTCGGAACAGGCCTTTGATGATCAGTGTACAGGGACAAATCCACGGTATCCGCTTATAAGTGAAATAAAACAGATGTATATAAATGCCTTCGATAAAGTAAGTCCTATTGTAGAAGAGGAAGAAAAACTAAAAGTATCTTTGTTACAAAAATAATAGTTAAGTTATAAACCAACAAGAGAAGCATTTTTGCTTCTCTTGTTGGTTTATCGGTTCGATTTATAAGCAACTATTAAATTATGATTTACATCCTCTTTGAAGGGCTGTAAGTCCTGTACGTACAATTTCCTTGATTCCATAAGGTTTCATGATCTCAATAAAGGCAGATATTTTATCTTCATCTCCAGTTATCTCAATCATCATACTCTTTTCATTCATATCAACTATGTTTCCCCTAAAAGTATTTACAGTTTCCATAATTATCAATTTATTACTTGGGTCTGCAGATACCTTTACCAAGGAAAGTTCCCTATACACTGAAGGAGTATCTGTAAGATCTATTATTTTTATAACTTCAATTAGCTTATTCAACTGCTTATTAATCTGTTCCACCACATAGTCATCCCCAATAGATACAATGGTTATTCTTGATATTTCAGGATCCTCTGTGATTCCTACTGTAAGACTGTGGATATTATATCCCCTTCTACTGAACAGGCCAGCTACTTTACTTAAAACACCTGAATGATTTTCTACTAATATTGATAATACATGCTTTTTTATGGTACTCACCTCTTCCTAAAAAGTTCTTTCATGTGGATCAAC
>ENA-UOOE01001608-UOOE01001608.1-fermentation-metagenome-genome-assembly--contig:-NODE-1608-length-18603-cov-6.758680_pt1 | contig 18603 bp, 13 predicted proteins | sample MGYA00245776_ERZ724021 | MGnify/ENA primary metagenome ERZ724021 (study PRJEB28704, sample SAMN03018321) | fermentation metagenome | biome: anthropogenic terrestrial biome; feature: soil; material... | reverse complement strand
TCAGTCGAATGAGTAAGTGATTCACACCAAATCAAAGATTTGGGTTCTCTACTTAAATTAAGGGAAGAGTATAAAAACTCATCCCTTAACTATTAACATTATACACACTTATCATATAATCGTGAAGAGGAAATATTATTTATCATCATCTACTTTGTAATCTGCATCAACTACATTGTCATCTTTTTTTCCTGACGTACCTTGTGACCCTGGATTCTGTCCTGCTCCCATATTTGGATCTGCTCCTGGATTTTGACCAGCTTGAGCATTCTGACTATATATTTTAGATGTAATTCCATAGAAAGTTTGAGTTAAGTCTTCAGTAGCTTTCTTTATTGCCTCTAAATCTTCTCCATCCTTTACCTTCTTTACAGCCTCAATTTTTTCCTCTACAGTTTTCTTATCTTCAGCTGATACCTTATCTCCTAAGTCCTTTAATGTCTTTTCTGTCTGATACACAGATTGATCGGCATTATTTTTTATGTCTATGGATTCTTTTCTCTTTTTATCCTGTTCTTCAAACTTTTTAGCTTCATCTACTGCCTTATTTATTTCATCATCACTTAAATTAGTTGAAGCTGTAATTGTTATATTAGCTTCTTTTCCTGTTCCTTTATCTTTAGCAGATACATTTACTATACCGTTGGCATCTATGTCAAATGTAACTTCAATTTGAGGAATTCCTCTTGGAGCTGGAGCTATTCCTGAAAGTGTAAATCTTCCAAGAGTTTTATCGTCAGCAGCCATCTTTCTTTCACCTTGAACTACATGAATTTCAACTGAAGTCTGGCCATCTGCTGCAGTTGAAAATACCTGGCTCTTCTTAGTTGGTACTGTAGTATTTCTATCAATAAGTGGAGTAGCGACTCCCCCCAAAGTTTCAATTCCAAGGGTAAGTGGTGTAACATCAAGGAGTAATACATCTTTTACATCTCCTGTTAAAACTCCAGCCTGAATTGCAGCACCTACAGCTACGCATTCATCAGGGTTAACTCCCTTTGATGGGTCTTTACCTGTGAATTTCTTAACTGCTTCCTGAACAGCTGGTATTCTTGTAGAACCACCAACTAATATAATTTTATTTATATCATTTATTGTAAGTCCTGAATCATTTAATGCTTTTTTCATAGGTTCTATTGTTCTTTCAACTAGATCTTGAGTCAACTCATTAAATTTTGCTCTTGTCAAGTTCATATCTATATGTTTTGGACCAGTTGCATCTGCTGTAATAAATGGTAAATTTATATTTGTTTGAGTAGATGATGAAAGTTCAATTTTTGCTTTTTCAGCTGCTTCCTTTAATCTTTGAAGTGCCATTTTATCATTTCTTAAATCTATACCATTCTTAGCTTTGAAATCTTCTGCTATATAGTCCATAATTTTCTCGTCAAAATCATCTCCCCCTAGATGAGTATCACCATTTGTGGCTTTAACTTCAAATACTCCATCTCCAAGTTCTAGTATAGATACATCAAAAGTACCACCACCTAAGTCATATACAAATATCTTTTGATTTGTATCAGTTTTATCCATTCCATAGGCAAGTGATGCAGCTGTTGGTTCATTTATTATTCTACGTACATTTAGTCCTGCAATTTTACCTGCGTCTTTAGTTGCCTGTCTCTGGCTATCGTTAAAATATGCTGGTACTGTTATAACTGCTTCAGTTACAGTTTCTCCTAAATAAGCTTCAGCATCTGCCTTTATTTTTTGGAGTATCATTGCAGATATCTCCTGTGGTGTATAATCCTTTCCATCTATATTTACTTTATGGTCTGTTCCCATTTGTCTTTTTATTGACATTATTGTCTTATCAGGATTTGTTATTGCCTGTCTTTTGGCAACTTGACCTACCAATCTTTCCCCATTTGCCTGGAATGATACTACTGATGGAGTTGTTCTTGCTCCTTCTGAATTTGCTATAACTGCAGGATCTCCACCTTCCATAACTGCAACACATGAATTAGTTGTTCCTAAATCAATACCTATTATTTTTGACATATTAACTTACCTCCTAAATTTAACTGCGTTAAAATTATCTTGCATATATTTGATTCAAACAAATTTAATTTTTATCCTATGGCTGCCTACTGTAACACTCTCACTTTTATCAAAGTTGGAGCTAACAGCAGCTACTCCCCTGGATAATTCATCTAAACTTAGTGGGAGAAACAAAATCCCACTAAGTAAGATTTATTGATGTTTAAACTTAATTTGCCACCTTAACCATACTGTATCTAATTATTTTGTCTTCTTTTTTGTATCCTTTTTGCAATACCTCTACTATAGAATTTTTATCATATTTTTCATCTTCTATATGCATAACTGCATTATGTAGATTTGGATCAAATTCTCCTTCACAAGGAATTTCCTCTACATTTAATTTTGAAAGGGCATTATTAAATTGTTTCATTGTCATCTCTACTCCTTTTTTCAAATCTTCTGCATTTCCTTCTATCTTTACTGCCCTTTCCAAGTTATCTAATACTGGTAAAACTTCTTTTAATATATCTTTACAAGCATCAAAATAAATATTATCCTTTTCTTTAGCAGTTCTTTTCCTAAAGTTGTCATACTCAGCCATAATCCCCACAAGCTTATCCTTAATAGCATTCACTTCATTTATAGACTTTTCATTTTCACTTTTTAGCTTTGAATTTTCTTTTTTTAATTCTTCTACTAAACTTATCTCCTTGTCTTCTTCCTCTTCTTTTTCTTCTTCTACTACTTCTTCTGTATTTTCCTCTACATTCCCATTACCTTTTTCATTATCTTTTTTTTCACTTTCTGAATCATTTTCACATTCTTCATTAAGATTTTTTATGTTATCACCTTTATCCTTTAACATTTAGATATTTCCTCCAATCTAACATTTATATCTATTTACAAAATTTATTTTTATTTTTCATTAGAATAAGCATGGCTTAAAATATAATTCATTTCCTTTACTATATTTGCAAGTATTGATATAACTTTAGAATAAGGTATCCTTGTAGGTCCTATGACCCCAATTTCACCTATAGGTCTTTCATTTAAACTATACACAGCACATACAACACTACAATCTTCTGCACCTTCTGTATAATTTTCTTTACCTATTTTTACCGAAATATTTGAATTACTATTCAGTAAGCTGCTAACTTTATCTTTATTATCCATCATAGATAAAAATTCTCTTGCCTTTTCTACATTCTTATATTCTGGATAATTAAAAATATTTGTAGCCCCCTGGGTGTATATATCTGAATTATCTACACTATTTAAGCTATCATACAATGCAGAAATTACATGATCGAATATATCTTCATATCCTTTAAAATCATTTCTTAAATTATTTATAACTTCTAAGTTTATCTGTTCAGCACTTAAATTCTTTAATCTAGCGTTTAGTATATTACTTAATTTAACAAGAGTATCATCTGAAAGAGTTCTTCCTACCTTTATTAGATTGTTTTTTATAATACCGCTATCAATTATAATTAGCAATAATATATTGATGTTTGATTCAATGTTTATTAACTGCACATGCTTTATATATCCTTTTTTAACTGAGGGTGTCCTAACTATAGAAGTAAGTTTGGTGAGCTCCGATAAAAGACAAACAGACTGCTTTATTATTTTATCGACCTCAAATAAAGCTGCATCTATAATATGGGATTTTATCATATACATTTCTTCTGGACTCAAATTTGGTATCTGCATCAATTTGTCAACATACAATCTATATCCATCATTAGAAGGTATCCTTCCTGAAGAACTGTGAAGTTGTTCTAAATAACCCATTTCCTCCAGATCTGCCATTTCATTTCTTATAGTAGCTGAACTTACACCTAAATTGTATTTTTTAGCTATGGTTCTGGATCCAACAGGCTCGGCAGTGTTTATATAATCATTTACTATTGCCTGAAGTATTTTTATTTTTCTTTCATCCATTTCCATAATATCACCTCTTTATTAGCACTCATTGTTGTTGAGTGCTAACTGCTATGATTAAAAAATATCACTCATAATTTTTTTTGTCAATACTATATAACTATATTATAAAGGTAAATAGTATGTTTTTTATAATTTAAAATGGAATTCATTGATGTTTCTCACATTTACTTAAAATATCTAATTCACTCAATATTATGTCAATATAAAATCACACATTACACTGTTAGATACTTCTATTCCTCTTTTACTTAAGTACAACATATGCCCTTCTTTTATCAAAATACCCATGTTTATGTATTTTTCAATTACATTACCATATATAGAATAAATATCCCTGTTAAATCTCCTGTAGAAATCTTCTGTAGAAATTCCATCTATTTTTCTGAGACCCATAAATACAAATTCCTCCATATTATCACAGAGAGAATTTTCATGTTTATCTAATTTTAAAAACTGGTTTAAATTTTCCTGTAAAATATATTCTTCTATATTTTTAGTATTTCTATACCTATACCCATCTACATAGGAATGGGCACCTGCCCCACACCCTATATATTCCTCCAAGTTCCAGTAAATTAAATTATGCTCGCATCTTCTATTTTTTTTTGAAAAATTGGATATTTCATATTGTTCATATCCCATTTTAGGTAAAAAATCCAGTGCAAAATAATACATCTGTCTTTCTTCTTCTTCCCCAGGCAAATTTAAGCTTCCAGATACATGTGCGTCATAAAAAGGAGTACCTTTTTCAACTATAAGGCTATAACAAGATATATGTTCGGGATTCAATTCAACTACATTTTGTAATGATTCTTTCCAATTTTTTATTGTCTGATCTGGAAGTCCAAACATAAGATCTATGTTTATATTTGAAAATCCAAATTCTCTTGCCATTTCATATGTCTTTAAAAAATCTTCTAAAGTATGAATTCTACCTATACATTTAAGTATAGAATCCTGCCAGGCTTGAAGGCCTATGCTGAGCCTATTTACTCCCATTTTCCTTAAAACTTTGAATTTCTCTTCTGTAAATGTACCTGGATTACCTTCTACCGTAAATTCTAAATTATCTTCTACATTTATTTTCTTTAATGCTTCATATATGTTATTCCAGGATTGTAATGATAAATAGGTGGGAGTTCCCCCACCTATAAATATAGTTTTTATTTTTCTATCTCCTATAGATTCTATATCTTTAGCCAGTGCTTTTGTATAATTTATCATAAGTTTTTCTTTTCCACTATAAGATAGAAAATCACAATAGAAACACTTTTTTTTACAGAAGGGTATGTGTATATATAGAGCCACAGCCTCTCTACTATCTATATTTTTACCTTGCATAAAACCACTTCCAAACTCCTAGTTACTTTCCTAACAAATTTCCTATAACTATTAATCTTCAGTTTTAAGTATGGCCATGAACGCTTCCTGAGGGATTTCTACAGAGCCAACCTGCCTCATTCTCTTCTTTCCTTCTTTTTGTTTTTCAAGGAGTTTTTTCTTTCTCGATATATCTCCTCCATAACATTTTGCAAGCACATCTTTTCTCATAGCTTTAACTGTTTCCCTTGCTATAATCTTACCACCTACAGCTGCCTGTATTGGTATTTCAAAAAGCTGTCTTGGAATTATTCCCTTTAATCTTTCTGCTATACCTCTTCCTCTTTCATAAGCCCTTTCTTTTGGAACTATCATAGACAATGCATCTACTACTTCTCCATTTAAAAGTATGTCAAGCTTTACTAATTCAGCAACTCTATATCCTTTTAGTTCATAGTCAAGTGAAGCATAACCTCTTGTTCTAGATTTTAATACATCAAAAAAATCATATATTATTTCATTTAGTGGAATTTCATAATTTAAAGAAACTCTAGTAGTTTCTATATACTGCATATCTTTAAAAGTTCCCCTTCGGTTTTGGGAAAGTTCCATAACTGCTCCCACATATTCAGAAGGCGTTATTATTGATGCCTTTACTATAGGTTCCTCCATGTACTTTATCTCTGAAACCTCGGGCATATTTGTTGGATTTGTAAGTTCTATTACAGTACCATCTGTTTTTCCAATCTTATATATAACAGAAGGAGCTGTAGTTATTATGTCAAGGTTAAACTCTCTTTCTACCCTCTCCTGTATAACGTCCATATGCAAAAGTCCTAAAAATCCACATCTAAATCCAAATCCCAATGCTATAGAGGTTTCTGGTTCAAAGCACAAAGCTGCATCATTTACCTGAAGCTTTTCCAGTGCATCTTTAAGTTCACCATACTTTGCTCCATCTACGGGGTATATACCACTATATACCATTGAAACAACAGGTCTGTATCCCTTCAAGGGTTCTTTGGCTTCTCTAGAAGCTTCAGTTACGGTATCTCCTACACGCGCGTCTCTTACATTCTTAATGGATGCAGTAAAGTACCCTACGTCCCCTGCTTTAAGTTCGTCTCTTGGCATAAAACTAGGGACAAAAATTCCTGTTTCCATAACCTCATATACTTTTCCTGTAACCATGAGTTTTATCTTCATTCCAGGTTTTATCAAACCTTCCATCACTCTTATATGACAAACTACTCCTCTATAGCTATCATAATTTGAATCAAATATAAGAGCTTTTAAAGGTGCATTTTCATCTCCCTCAGGAGCTGGCACTTTGCTTACTATTGCTTCTAAAACCTGTTCTATATTTAGTCCAGTTTTTGCAGAAACTGTCGGTGCATCAGATGCTTCTATTCCTATAACATCTTCTATCTCTTTTTTTACCTCTTCAGGCCTTGCACTTGGCAAATCTATTTTATTTATTACAGGGACAATCTCTAAATCATGATCCAGTGCTAAATAACAATTTGCCAGAGTCTGTGCCTGTATACCCTGGGTGGCGTCCACAACTAAAATAGCACCTTCACAAGCTGCCAGACTTCTTGAAACCTCATAATTAAAATCTACATGTCCCGGTGTATCTATAAGATTTAGTATATACTCTTCTCCTGAAGGCTTTTTATATATAAGTCTAACAGCCTGAGACTTTATAGTTATTCCTCTTTCTTTTTCCAACTCCATATTATCAAGTACCTGAGAGTCCATCTCCCTCTCAGTAAGAGTTCCTGTCTTTTCAATTAATCTATCTGCAAGTGTAGATTTACCATGGTCTATATGAGCAACTATAGAAAAATTTCTTATATGTCTTTGTCTTTCGCTCTGCATACTATTTTCCTCCAATACCTATGAAAAGTTAAAAGATTTTCACTACCTGATAAATCTTTAGCCTTTCTGTACGAATAACTACAGTAAATTATATCATAACAAATATGCAGTGAAAAGTACATTATTTAGAAAGCTTACCTTTTAAATTTTTAAATTCCTCTGAAGTTTTATTTATAATATATGAAGTACCTGAATGTATTTTTTCTCCCGCTATATTTACAACTTCTTTAGATCCATTTTTAAAATTATAGAATATTTTATTATTTAGGCATAATGAATACTCCCCTACATCAACTGTAAAATCAAAGGGAGAAGCAGTATAATTTATTTTAAACTCAGATTTATCTTTTATATATTTAGGCAAACCCGCTGTTATAACCACAAATCCAAAAAGAACTATTATAATAGAAAATATTATTACAACCCTAATACCTTTTTTGCCCAAAAAAATCACCCCCACATAGGAACTAGATTTAAAACAATAAAGTTTCTATTATAAGGATGGACATTTTTATTTATTTTATACAAAATTTTTGAAATTTATCACAACTTTCGCAGTTTAAGTATATTGCGAAACATTTTTTAGAGGACAATTGACAGAGGACAGAGGACAGTGAAGGTAAGTTTTCTTCCTTATGTCAGAAAACTAATTTATTTTTTTAGGCTTGTTTTGCTAATGCAAAAAAGCTTCAAATTTATATAAGTCAGCAATATTTCGCTTTAGCGAAATGAGTCATTAAAAATTTAATTAAAGATTTTTCGTAGTGCAGCGGAGAAAAATCCTCCTTCACTGTCCTATGTCAATTGTCCTCTGTCCTCTCGAAAATATTGTTTCGCAATTTTTTTATATTAAGTCAAGATTCCATATGTGTAAAAGTTGCATTACTATCTATTATTAAGTACCTCTGCTATTATTCTAGCAACATATTTACCTGTGGCTTTGGATTCATCTGAAGTATTTATATCTGCTCCAACTTCCATTAGTATTGCATTGTTACTCTTATCCTGATTAAAGTACCTCGTTCCATAATTATAGTAACAAACTCCTTTACAAAGTCCTGGAAATAACTTATTTGAAGTATCTATTACAGAATTTGCCATAGCCATGTTTTTATCAAAGTGAGGATTTTTTCTGGCCATAACCAACATAAATTTAGATATATTTTCTCCATTCATCCTGGTTGTAACTGATTTTTTGTCATCTACAGAATCTCTGTGTAAATCTATTATGAGTTTAAAGTCACCATACTTTTTTAAATATTTATCAAGTGTTACAGCAGATCTAGAATAACTTTGAGTATACGCTTCTGCATCATGTACTGTTTTATCATTTATTGCAGATATGCCATAGTTATTTTGAAGCTCGCTCACTATTGCATCTCCAACTGCACATACATTTTGGGTATTATCAAAACTATTAGCATCACCTGGCTTATAGCTTTCTGTAGTATGGGTATGATATATTAGTACTTCAGGTTTACTTGTATTTAAAGTTTTTTTAAGCTTTGGGTTATATACAGTTAAGTCTTTATTTTCCAGGTTCATATCATTTTGGGTGTTTGATTTAGATGTACTTCCATCTTTTTTAATTTGTTTGTCATCTAGCTTAAATTCATTAAAACTTACATCTTCATTTTTTGAATAACTTAGTCCTAAAAAAGCTACTTCTCTACCTAAAAGAGATTTTGGATTATTTATATCTAATCCTACAGTTTTCAAAATAGTATTTCCTATAGAAAAACAATTTTCTGCCATATCATCTTCAGAAAAAGAAGTAGTCTTTACTGTTGGCATGGCATAGTTTAAAACTTCAACATAGAACATATTTCTCTTTACATTACTGCTGTACGAATTGGCCTTTGCTATACAGGGCAAAATAATAACTAGTATTACTGTTAACATTAAAATACACATTTCTAATTTAGAATCGTTTTTAAAATTAAATCTTCTGTAATTCAATATTTGACTGCTTTAAAGTTTCTTAAAGCAATTCCCCCCCCTCTCATGTAAATTTAATACTGTTAATTTATATGAGAAGGAAATTAAAATTATCACTATTGTGAACTAATTTAAATAAGTATTTATGTCCTCCAAATCAAGAGCAGGTTGAAGTGCTATATTTATACCGCCAGCAATTATTTTTGAAATTGAATCCATTACTAAATCAACATCTTTAGGAGTCACTATAATATTTTCCCCATAAGGTTCCATTATTTCTTGTATAACTCTTTGTTTTTCATCTTTATCTACAGATTTCAGCATTTTATAAAATTCACTTCCACCTTTGCTTTTATTTATAAGATCGTCTAAAAGTAAGTCAATGGTATCATTCGCCATAGTAGCCGCATCTACTACCGTAGGGACTCCTATGGCTATTACAGGTATTCCTAAAGTCTTCTCACTCAATTCCATTCTCCTGTTTCCTACCCCCGAACCTGGAGATATTCCTGTGTTACCTACTTGTATTGTCGAATTTACTCTATCCATCTTTCTGGATGCCAGTGCATCTATACATACTATTAGATCTGGCTTTACCTTTTCACAAATTCCCCTTATAATTTCTCCTGTTTCAATTCCCGTAATTCCTAGTACACCAGGAGATATGACACATACTGGCCTTATACCTTCATCTATTTTATCAGGCACAAGCTGCTTTAAATGTCTTGTTACCATTAATTTAGAAACAACTTTAGGTCCCAGTGAATCCGGAGTTATATTCCAATTTCCCAATCCTACAACTAATACCGTGGCACTATCTTCTATTTTTATTACCCCTGATAATACTTTTCCAACTACTTTACTAACCTTATCTCTGATTTCACCATCATAGTGAGTAAACTTAGGCATATCTATAGTTATATAAGATCCCTTTGGCTTTCCCATAATCTTTTCTCCTATGTCATCTACTATGTTTACATATGTTATTTTTATATCATCTTCAACTTTTTCATCTGTCTCTACCCCTGGAACATCTTCTCCTCTTTCTTTTCTACATGCTTCTCTTGCTTCTACTGCTAGGTCCGTTCTCACACTAAACATATATTATCCACTCCTAATTTAACTTTTATTTTTTATCCGATGGCTACTATCCGTAACACTCCATCCACTTTAGGTGGGAGATATTAGAACTCTTGAGCTTCAGCGATTTAGAGTTCTTATGCTGTGCATAACGGCTAGTACGCCCCTGGATAAGTTCTTCTAAGACTCAGATGGAGAGAGGTATTCCTCTTAAGCAAACTCCACCTAAGTCTAAGAATCAATTGATAGGGTTTCAAAATAATTGATAGATTTATTATTAGCTGTTTTCATACTCAATATACCAACACATAATCCAATTCACAATGCACAATTCACAATGCACAGTTAATTCACAGTTAATGAAGATTTTCTACTTGAAGTGGTTGAAATTTAATGCTATAATAGCATTTGTTAAATATAATGACTCATTAGCAATTTTCCCCAAAGCTGTTGATGTCTATAAAATTAATAAGGGGGTGAATGCATGGCAAATATAAAATCAGCAAAAAAAAGAATAAAAGTTATTCAAACTAAAACACTTAGAAATAAAATTATAAAATCTTCATTAAAAACTACTATAAAAAAATTCTTAGCTTCTGTTAAAAACAAAAACTTAGAAGAAGCTAAAGTTAATTTCAAAGCAGCTATAAAAGCTTTAGATATGGCTGAATCAAAAGGTATAATCCACAAAAATAAAGCATCAAGAAATAAATCTAAATTAGCTTTTAAGTTAAATAAATTAACTGCATAATAAATAAACCGGTTTTAACCGGTTATTTATTATGCAGTTGTATTTATTATCAAAAGTTCCATTTCAGTTTTCTCATCTATAGATGAACTCTTTATTCTCTTTTCTGTATTCAAACACAACTCCACTGCTTTTTTTAATTGGTTTATTGTGAACTTTTTACTCTGTTTTACCATAATGCTGTAGCCATACTCTGATTTTATGTTCAATTCCTTCTTAATTTCTTCTTTCGGCATTCTCTCTTCCAAGCACATTTTTATTTTAAAAAGGAGGCTGAACTGTCTCTCTACCATAGATAAAACATAACTTATTTTATACCCTTTATACATAAGTTCATTTAACATGTGAAGTGCATCTTTTATCTTTTTATCAGATATAGCATTTACCAAATCAAATATGTCCTCATCACTGCCTCTTAAAAACATCTTTTTCATGTCTTCTCTCTCTATATTTCTGCCATAAGTGTAACAGCACAATTTTTCTACTTCATTTTCTATTATACTCAAATTGTTTTCATTCATAAGGCTGCAGAATATTCTTAAATCTAATTTCTTTATATCTTTTCCACGTTCATAAAAAAATTCTTGAACTTTATTTTCCAGCTGCTTTCCCTTTATCTTATCAGCTTTTACAACACAAATATCCTTATCAATGCTATATATTTTTCTTCCTGGTTTATCCCTTTTACTTTTAAATACATAGTAAAATATTAAAATACAGTGTTTAGGTAAGTTTTTCAAGTAACTGTGTATAGTCTTAAATTCAGTCGACAATTTATTTTTATAATTTTGCTCTTCACCAAAAAAAGAAGCTCTATATACAAGTACAACTTTTTTTTCACTCATAAAGGGCAGTGTCTCACAAGCATTTATTACAGGATCAAAACTTTCAAGGGAACTTCCGTCAAATTTCATATAATTTAAATCCATAAAATTAGGATTTATAACTTTTTTAATTAAAGCATTTATATTTTTCTTTATAAGTAGCTCATCTATACCACAAAACAAGTAACAATTTCGCAAATCTCCCTTTTTTAAATCTCTTTCAAAGGTAAATATATCTATCAATTTCACTCACTTCCATTTTAATCGCATATTGTAGGTATTCTAAAAAGCATATTAAATATTATAACATAAGAAGTGCTGCCTTCTAGTGGATTCTCATACTTTTTAGTTGAACTTTTATTTTTAGATTTAATTCTAGGGATAAATATACAATTGGTTCTTTCAAAAACCTGGATATCATTTTTATCTCCATTGTCAAATAGAATTTGAAACTCCTTATTTCTAACATGAAGTTTAGAATTCATATCATTATTTATCTTTAAATAGGAATTATTATTTATTATGTAGGTAAAATTTTTCATAGGATTGGTTATTACTTTTCCTATGTATTGATCATCTTTTATATTTGTTATCCAACTAGAATGAAAGTCATCATAATTGCATATCATAATTTTATCTGTTCCCTGCTTTATAATTGTAGCGTTCCCACTGTCATTATTTATAAAAGTTATGTTCACAAAAGGTGAATAAGTTCCTAACAATGCTAAAATCAAGCACATAATTGGAATATATTTCAATCTTTTATATCCCTTTTTATACATTAGAAAACTTACAAATACTGCAATAAAGGCAAGTCCATCTATATACTTTAAATATATAATTTCAGGACATAATTTTAAAACAATAAGGTTTGCACCGTCTATTACAGTAAAAATAATTCCCATAGCTTTACATAACAATTTAAATAAAGGTTCTACAAAGCATATACAAAGTGCAGCATTCCCCAAAATAACTATAATTGAGAAAAGAGGAAGTAAAAAAAAATTCCCAAGCATAAATCCCCAACTGAAATTTTGAATTGTAAAAGCAATATAAGGTAGGGTAAATATTTGAGAACTAAAAGTTAAACTCATACTGGAGGCCACTTTTTGTGGAAGCATAAAAAACTTTCTATAAATTTTCCCATTGTACAGAAGTATTCCAAGAGTTGCTAAAAAAGAAAGGCCAAACCCCAAATCAACTACATAGTATGGTTTCATAGCTATCAAAATGAGAGCTGATAAACTAAGAGATGATATGCTGTCGTATTCTTTAAAAAACACTTTTGACAACTTAAATAAAAGTATCATTATAAATGATCTCATAGTTGCGGCTGCCATACCTGTAAAGAACACATAAAGTGCTGATACAATCACAGCTACTTTAAGTCCTGCTATACTCTCCAGTACTTGATATATTATAGCCATATGAAAGCCTGATACACTCACAGCGTGAATCACTCCAAGTTTTTGAAACTTCTGCATTTCGTCTTGACTAATATATGAAGTTTCACCATAGCATAATGCCATAACAAGAGCTGATCTTTCTTCACCTATAACTTCTTTAAACTTTTCGTATATATTCTTTCTAAATCCATATATACGGTATATAAAATCCTTTTTCCCAGTTTCATATCCTTTTATATAGTAAGTACCTATTATACCTTTTTGTGCATTTAATTCCCTTTTAAAATTGCCATATACCTTTATATTTTCTCCTTCTTGTAACTTATCTAATTTATTGTTTAATATTATTTTTCTTCCTTTATAATTTCCTATAAAATAGTATTTTTTCTTTTCTAATACCCTAATCTGAGAAGGATCTTTTAATTGTATATTAAAATACATATTTAAATTTACTACTCCAAAAATAAAAAAAAGAATGTTTAAAATACAAAATTTAATTTTTAGGGTATAAAACATTATTATAAAAAAAGAAGCTACTATTATTGCAGCTATAAAAATATTGTCTAAACACACTAAAGCAGACAAAGACCCTAACGCCAAGGAGATAGAATAAAATACCAATGGCCTTTTCATATCTTCCCTAACCCGTTGTAGTAATAATCATAATATAACAAAGTCAAAAAATCCACCTCCTGTTACTTTATGTTATCCAAAAAACAACAGGCTAAACATACTCATTTGTATGAAATTTATAAACCATACAAAATATGAACCAAATAACAGTGCCAATTAAAAAACTCTTCCAGTAATTTATGTCAAATAAAATTTGAAAATTTCCTAAAACTAATATACCAATCAACTGGGCAATAACATTTATAATTACAATTCCATTTGAATACCTGTTATTAAAAAATTTTTTATCTGAAAAGCTATATATAAACAACACAGCACAAGTATTTAGTAAAGAAACAGAAGTAAGTAATGGAAATTTATTTTTTTGTATACTAGCAAAGTAAAAAACTGCAAATGCCAAAATTCCCATTAAAAATCCTCCAAAAACAATAAAACCCATGTTTTCCTTAATTATATCTTTATCAATAGTATAAGTATCATAGTCTCCTTCTTCTTCTTTGTACTGACACATAAGAGCTAGGGATGATAAAAACACAAGTTCACTGTTGAACCAGAGAGACTCCGCAATTATACTATTTGAAATATCAAGGTCGAATAGCAAACTTATCATCAAAAACACAAAAAAACCCGTACTACAACTTACAATATACACAATAATTTTTTTTATCATATGCATAATTTTTCTTGAATCTTCTATGGTATTTATAATACCCATGAAATCTATATTTTCTGCAAATATATCACACAACTTTTTTACTAATTTGCTTTTAGTATTAGTTATTCCAACATTAGACATTTTAAGTGCAGGCAAATCTGTTAGCTTCCACCCAGTTATGGCAGTTATATATCCATAACTTTTTAAAGTCTTAATTATCTTTACCTTATGCTTAGAATTTATCATAGAAAAAATACTAACTTTTGCTCCAACACGTTCAAATTCTTCATCTGTCATATTATCTATTTCTACACCAGAAATTATTTGTGAAAGTCTGGATACAACATTCAGCTTTTTTCCTACAGATAAAGCAGTAAGTTTATTATCTTCTGTAATTATAATAGGTTTAATGGAAAGTGAAAGAGCCTTCTTTATAGAATTTACTGCGTTTTCCTTCAATATGTTATCAAAACCTATTAAGCCTACAAACACTAAATTGCTCTCAATATTTTCTTTAAGACTTGGCTCATAGTTGAAATTTCTATAAGCAAATCCTACCACATAAAGACAATCATTGGCCATACTAATGTCTGCATCTTTTATAGCCTTTATATCTTCTTCCGTTATCTCAACTTCTACCCCATTTTTCATTATATGAGTGCATCTACTTATAATAGAATCTGCTGCTCCCTTTACATTAGCTCTATATTTGTCGTCCATTTTGTTTACAGTAGTCATTATACGTCTTTCACTATCAAATAAAATTTGAAATATTCTCCTATATCTTTTGTCCAAATCTTTTTTATACATTCCATTTTGCTGACAAAATTTTATAAGCGCCTGTTCTACTAAATTTTCTCTAGAATTTTCTGTATTACCATTTATAGATTTAACATCATTACATAAAAGGCCTATATGCATCATCCTATATAAGCTTTCATGTAATCCATCCTCTAAACCTTCCTCACTAATATCAATAAATCCCGTACTTCCATAAGCTTTTACAATATCCATTTTATTTTTAGAAAAAGCTCCAACTTTATCAGTACAGACAGTGGATATCTCTGAAAGCTTTTCCACACTAGATAAATCTTTAAAATTTATATTCTTTTTCCCCAGCTTTTTAAATAAAATGATCCCCATAAGCAAAATTATTACTGACAATGTCTGAGGCAAGGAGAGCAAATATACATTTGTCACTCTGTTTAAACTATAATATATTTCGTGGTGAAATATATTATTAGATATTGCCCCAACAATTAAAAGACAACAAATTAAAGCCAAACTAAATATATTAAAAATCTTATTGAGCCTGAATCCAAAAGATTTTCTACCCGTTTCTTCTTTTAGTAAAAGTTTTACCATGTTAGCTACTTGAGTATCCATTCCTACTGCTACAACTATTCCTGTACCATCCCCTGAAATCACAGAGGATGATTTAAACAATATATTTTTCATATCTGAAAGCGTAAGTTCATTATCGTCTATTTTGGATTCATACTTTTCCGATATAAAACTTTCTCCTGTAACCGAACATTCATCTATTTTTAAATCATTGGTTTCTATAATTCTCATATCAGCTGGTACTAATTCCCCCTGGCCTACTATAACTATATCTCCTACTACCAATTCTTCAGAAAATATTCTCATAGTTCTTCCTTCTCTTATTACTCTAGCGGTTCCAAAATTTAATTTTCTAAGTTCTTTGATATTTCTCTCTTCCTTATATTGTTCAAGTGCTACAGCAAAAACATTTAAAAATATTACAATCAAAGATAAAAATGCCTGCACAAACATACCAAGATATGAAAATATACCGGTACATAAAATTAAAGATATAACCCATATTTCCTTAAATTGTACAATAATTAGATAAAATAAACTCTTACTCTCCGGCATAACAATTTGATTTTTTCCATACTTTTCTCTAAGAGGATTAATTTGCTCTTCATCAAGTCCATAGTACGTATTACTATTTAATTCTTTTACTATTTCACTCCAGGAACGTTTGTACCATTCAATCATATATTAACACCTTCCATTTTCAGGTTTAAATTTATTACCAAATTTATACTTAATAATTATCACCTTTTTAATAATCGTTTGGTTCTATTACATACTTTAATATTACGGCTAAAATATGGCATAATGCAAACATTATGTTAATTTTTTTTTTACATATTTACTTAGAAAAATGGTATAATGTAAACATTACGTTAAAAATTTTACATACTTTTTACATACTTACTTAGAAGGAAGGATTGATATTGGCAGTGCAAATAATACTTGTAATGTTCATAGCTGGAATTGCACTTGGATTTGTAGGATCAGGTGGTTCTGGATTTATAATATCCATTTTGACTGTAATTTTTGGAGTTACCATTCATGTATCACTTGGAACTGCTTTAACTGCAATGATTTTTTCATCCATATCTGGAGCTTTTAGCCACTATAGAGAAGGCGACACTGTATTAAAAGTAGGACTTGCCGTAGGTATTTTCGGAGCTGTTGGTTCTTGGACTAGCTCTAATTTCTCTGCAATTATACCTGCCAGTAAATTAAAGTGGATGACTTCAGGGATGTTATATTTATCAGCTTTAATTTTATGGATTCGTATGTTCATTATAGAAAAAAGATGTTCTTCCCACGCTAAAAATTATTTACTCAATGGAGCAAGTTTCTGGATACGTGCCTGTGGAATAGGACTTGTTACAGGATCTATTTCAGGTTTATTTGGCATAGGATCTTCTTGCTTTATTCAAATTGGATTGATGTTTATTCTAGGTATGTCAGTACGTCAATCTGTAGGAACTACTATGATGGTAATTATACCAATTGCTTTAGCCGGTGGAGCAGGATATTATCACTTAGGATATTTAGACATAAATCTGCTTATTGAAGTCGTAGTAGGTACACTAACTGGTTCCTATATAGGTGCTAAATTTACAAAAAGAGTACCTATACCAATACTAAAATCTGCAATGGTTTTAGTTCCTATTACAGCCGCCACTTTACTTATAATTTAAATTTTTTTGTTTAAATACTTAGACAAGTTATTAAAATAGAGCCAAGGGATATAGCCTATCCATTGGCTCTGTTTATTTTTACTTGAAATGCTCCAAGCTCTCTACTATTTTCTTACCCTGCTCTATATTCATAGAAGGATCTTGTATGAGCATACTATAGTTAAATCCATCTTCACTCCAGGATATATTCTTTATAGTGTCCTCCATAGAAGTTCCTTTTTTACCTCTTATAGTAATATCCTTCTCTCCGTCAAGTTTTAAGTCACCTTTATTAGAAGGTATTTTGTTATCATCAAAAACTATAGTTGTAAGGATTAAAGCTTCTGCTCCATTTTTTTCATAGGTCTGCTCTATTTCCTTATGCTTAGCTGCCTTTACATCCAAATAAGTTACACTCTTTAACTTATATCCAGATTTCTCATTTAAGGTTAGTATAGGTTTTCCTGCTATCTTTTCTGCTTGTTTCATATCAATTTTATTTTCATTGAGTTTTTCATCAATTTGTTCAGCCTTAACATCAGAAGGCAACTTTTGAGTAAATAAGCTATCATCAAGCTTAGGTGAAAAATCAAGTTTTGTATACTCAACACTTGATTTGCTATTAGCATTTTCCGACGTATTTTTTACAACAAACCAGCTGTCTTTATCTATCCAGTAATTTACTTCTCCTATTAAACTCTTCTCTTGTTTTGGTTTAGCAAATATGTGGTAGGTTTTAAATCCATTTACAGTTTCCTCACCTTTATAAATCAAAGTATGAGTTTTTGATATTGCGTTAAGTCCCTTCATAAGTTGAGATTTATAATCAACACTGTTTTCAGTCAAATCGCCATCTGCTTTCATAGTCATTGCCTTTTTTTCTTTTTCCATGTATATGAGCATTTTACTTCCATCATTTGTAGATACTACTTTACCTGATTGCTTGGAATCAACTTCTGTACGCCTTCTTATTTTATTGTTTGAATTATCTGCCCATTCTTTTATAGTATCATTCTCAGATGTCTTACCATTTTCAGAAATCTCCATCTTTGCCTCTCCGTAATAAGATTTAGGCTTTTCATAGGCGCTCATAGCCTTACTTATAACATCTCCGGGTATTATAGTATCTTTTTTTAGTTCATTACATCCACTAAATATACCTGCCGTTAATATTCCC
>ENA-UOOE01001607-UOOE01001607.1-fermentation-metagenome-genome-assembly--contig:-NODE-1607-length-18618-cov-10.149168_pt1 | contig 18618 bp, 19 predicted proteins | sample MGYA00245776_ERZ724021 | MGnify/ENA primary metagenome ERZ724021 (study PRJEB28704, sample SAMN03018321) | fermentation metagenome | biome: anthropogenic terrestrial biome; feature: soil... | reverse complement strand
TTCGTCGGTACTTTGGCTCCGTATTTTGGAGCCTTATGTACCGCTACGTAATGAATCTTAAGCGAAAGCGTCTCCGAATTGGATACATTTGTCGAAATCATAACATGGTATACATGATGGGTGTGAACAGTAACCAATCTATGGATGAGAAGAAAACCTTAGCTATCCCCATATTGCATATTATTTACCAAAGATATATAATATCGTTAAGTATAAAACAGCATGATATATGGAGGCACTTATGATAAAAACAGTTGGAAAAGTATTTCTCGCATTAATCGGTATAACCGCTGTAAGCTTCGGTGGATTATGGCTCTATACCCAGAACAGGACCTTTCTGAACAATGAGGATACGATTGGCAATTCTACCGGTAATATATATAACGGCGGATTGTTCTGTGAAGCGGACGGCCATATCTATTTTAGCAACTTATCCGATGATGGCAATCTCTATGTGACGGATTCGAATCTGCTAAACTTTAAAAAGCTGAGTGAAGATAAAGCGGTTTATATCAATGTAGACAATAATTATATCTATTATGTACGTGCAAATAATACAAGGGAAAACAGCACCCATAATATTTTAATGTATAACAACACCGGTGTCTATCGTATTAAACAAAACGGATCCGATTTAAAGGCAGTTTCCTATCAGCCCGGAGCCTATCTTACGTTAAAAGGAAATCATCTGTATTATCAGAAATACGATGTGGAAAGCGGTTTGTTCTTATATCAAAATTCCATTGACTGTTCGGAAGAAAAGCTCCTTGTAAAGGATGCCGTTATCCCTGCTGCCGTAATGGGGGATAAATTATATTACGCCGGTTTATCGTATGACCATAATTTCAATGCAGTTGACCTATCAACCTGTAACACGAAAGCAGTGTTAGAGGGAAGCTTCCTTTACCCGATCTTACATAGCGGTTACCTTTACTATATGGATGTCAAAGATAATTATAAAATTTACCGGGCAAATGAGGACGGTTCTGATCCGGTAATGCTGGTAGATGACCGTTGCTCTGCCTATAATATTACAAACAGTGGGAAATACCTTTATTATCAAATTGATAATGGCCTTAATAATCAGATCTGCCGGATCGATCTTACGACCCTGAAAGCAGAAACGTTATTAAGCGGAGATTATAAGCAGATCCACGTCACCGATAATTATGTATTCTTCCGGGATTTTAATGATACGACAACCTTTGTCATATTGGCAGACGGGATTGCCGATGTGAATACCTTTAATCCGCCCAATTTAAGCAGCACGAAATAAAAAAAGGATTTTTGGCTCAAATCAAGGAATTAACCTAAGATGAGTCAAAAATCCTTTTTATTATAATTTATCTTTTAGCTGCAGCATGGTATCTCCAAGTACCGGATGGCGAAGCCATGGGGCTATATCACACATAGGATCTAATACAAATCTGCGGTTTGCCGCTTCCGGATGGGGAATCGTCAAATCCTTCGTCTGAATCACTTCATCATCATAGAAAAGAATATCCAGATCAATGGTTCTCGGTCCCCAATGTATGATTCTCTCGCGCTTTAACGCCTTCTCTATTTTACCGATCAGCTGCAATAGTGCATGCGCCGATTTTAATGTCTTTACGTATACCGCACCGTTTAGGAAGTCATCCTGCTCTACTCCTCCCACCGGTTCGGTTATCCGGAAGGAGGACACCTGTTTCACAATGCAATCCTCATCCTCATTTAACAGGCGGACCGCCTCATTCAGATTGGCCTCCTTATCCCCCAGATTGGATCCGATGCCAAGGTATGCCTGATGCCATCCCCGCTCCACAATAACAGATACCGTATCCAGCGTCATAAGAATTGGCGCCCAGGGTTTTTTTATCTCCAGCCGGATCTTCTCTATGCGGCCATAGGTTTTCAGCAGATGGACTGCCAAACGGTCGGCGGTGGTCTCGATTAATTTATAGGTGTGCTCCTTTAAAAAAGCCTCAATCGTTTTACATACCGAAGCATAATTGATGGACTTTGTAATATCATCCCCATCTGCCGCTTCCTGGATATCGGTATAAAGTTCTGCCGAAACCAGAAACTTCTGTCCCAGGGCATTTTCTTCCTTTAAAACACCATGGTAAGCAAATACCTCCAAATTTGATATTGTAATTCGATCCATATGCTAAGTCTTCCTTTCTCATCCCATGTTCTTCTATTCTGCACTTAAGATTGCTTCTGTCATTCGTATTGCTCTCTGATTCTCCAGCACATCATGTACCCGGACAAAATGGCATCCCTTCATTACTCCAATGACAGAGGTCGCAATGGTACCCTCCAGTCTTTGATCCACCGGTACCTTCAGTGTATTCCCAATCATTGATTTTCTTGAGGTCCCGAGTAAAACCGGATAACCAAACTGTTTCAGGATCTCCAAATGATTTACCAAGCTCAAATTCATAGACAGCGTCTTTGCAAATCCAATTCCCGGATCAATCATAATCTTATCCTCGGCAATACCGGCATTCTTCGCTATCGTAATGCTTTCCTTCATATCTGCAAGAAAATCTTCCATAAAATTTTGATAATCAATTTCCTTACGGTTATGCATGATACAAACGGGTACATCCATTTCCTTTACGGCTGCTGCCATATCCGGATCGTATTTTAATCCCCAGATATCATTGACAAGGTCTGCACCTGCCTGACATGCCGCTCTTGCAACCTTGCTCTTATAGGTGTCGATGGAAATCGGGATATCGAAACGCTTCCGGATAGCTTCAATAACCGGCACAACCCTGGCAATCTCTTCTTCCTCTGAAATCATGGTATAATTCGGTCTGGTTGATTCCCCGCCGACATCAATGATATCGGCTCCTTCCTCTATCATTTTCTGTGCATGCCCAAAAGCATCCTTAAGTTTATTATGCTGACCTCCATCGGAAAAAGAATCCGGTGTTACATTCAGGATTCCCATAATGTAGGTTCTCTCTCCAATCACAAAATTCTTGCTTCCAATTTTCATGTTCTTTGTCATGATCTATCACTTCCTGTTTCTTTCTATGAATTGTAATTGTTTCTTCTTTATTGTTCACACCCATCCTGTATACCATGTTATAATAAAAACGGAATGAGGAAATATGAGCTTGCTCATATTTCCCGTGGAGTAAAAGATCATGAACGTTCTTTTCGTTCATGATATGATTTCGACAAATGATATCCAATAAGGAGTATTTGCATTCGTCGGTACTTTGGCTCCGTATTTTGGAGCCTTATGTACCGTTACGTAATGCAATTATGCGAAAGCGTCTCCGATTCGGATACATTTGTTGAAATCATAGGATAGACTTTGCTGGGGTGTGAACAGTAACTGCTTCTTCTTATGAATTGCCTTACTAACAAATTGATGAAGTTAATTACCGAATCATCTGGAAAAAGGCTGCCTGCAATGCCTGATTCTCCTCAAATTCACCCCGGCAGACAAAGGTTACCGTCTTGGTTCCCGGCTTATTGACTCCGCGCATGGACATGCAAAGGTGTTCTGCCTCCATCATCACCATAACTCCCTTCGGTTTCAAGTTATCCATGATGGCATCCGCAACCTGAGCCGTCAACTGCTCCTGAATCTGCGGCCGCCTTGCATAGGTTTCAACGGTTCTCGCCAATTTGCTTAGGCCCACGACTCTTCCATCCGGAATATAGGCAATATAAGCTTTTCCAAAGAAGGGCACAAGATGATGCTCACATACGGAATAGAATGGTATTTCCTTTTCCAAAACCATCCCATTACCTTCCGCTTTAAAAGTCACATGAAGATGCTTGGCAGCCTCTTTATCAATACCTCCAAAGATTTCCTTACACATTTCACTGATTCTCTTTGGTGTATCAACCAAGCCTTCCCGTTTTGTATCTTCACCGATTGCTTCTAAAAATAACTTAACCGCCTGTTGTACTTTTGTTTCATCTATCATGTGTTTTCTCCCTTTCTATGTCTATAAGGCTTTTACCAGATCTCCCAGATACGATAAAGAGCCAAAAGCGATGATTACATCTTCTTTTCGTGCTGTTTCATAAGCGGCACGAATTGCATTTTGAACGGTTCCCGCATCAATGACCCGCTTGCCAAAACGTTCGGCTTCCTTCGCCAGCTCCGTCCCGGATAGGGCTCTCTTATTGTCCGGTGTCAATGTAATAATGACATCTGCCAGGGGAGCCGTCAAATTAAGTATCGTTTGATAATCCTTATCCGCCAATACACCTATGATATAAATAATTCTCCGGTTTGTAAAGTAAACTTCGATGGATTTTCTTAAACGCATCGCCGCATCCTCATTATGTGCGCCGTCAATGATTACGTAAGGCTCCTTTGCGACGATTTCAAACCGGCCACGCCATCTGGCCTTAGTAAGCCCCTTTTTAACGGCTTCCTCTCCGATTCGATATCCCAATTCTTCTAATACCATGGCTGCCTTTACCGCAAGTAAGGCATTCTCGACCTGATATTCTCCGAGGAGCCGTATCCTGTAATCCTGACTTCCCGCATCCGTCCGCAGAGTAAATAGAGTCTCCTCCGGATCGTAATTCACTCCTGCTATCTTGTCAAAATCGGAAACGAAAAGCTTCGCGCCTTTCTCCCTGCAGGTTTCCTCTAAGATCCGGCTCACCTCCGGCTTCTGCCAGCCGGTGACTACCGGAACATTTTCCTTTATAATCCCGGCTTTCTCCCTTGCGATTTGCCCCAAAGAGTTTCCAAGAAATTGCATATGATCCATACTGATTGATGTGATGACACTGCAAACCGGACGCCGTATCCCATTGGTTGCATCCAGTCTTCCGCCCATGCCAACCTCAATGACGGCAAAATCCACCTTTTCCTTCGCCAGATAAAGCATCGCCATTGCTGTCTCAATCTCAAAGGAGGTCGGGTGTGCATATCCATCCTGTACCATCGCATCGCAGACCGGCTGTATCTGCTCCACACTTTCACAGACTCCCTGTCTTGTTATATATACCATTGCAGCAGCACCTTTATCCCCGGTCTGAATTCGTTCCCGATAGGAGAATACTGCGGGAGAAAGATAACGTCCGACACGGTATCCGGCCTCTATTAAGACTGCGGTTATAAATGCGGATGTGGAACCCTTACCGTTCGTTCCTGCGACATGGATAACCTTCAGCCGCTCCTGCGGGTTACCGAGGCGCTTTAACAGCTCCGTAATGGTTTCTAACCCGGGTACAATACCGTATCGGTTTGATTCATTAATAAAATTTCTCGCTTCTTCATATGTCATAAAAGGATTCTCCATTCATTCGTTGCCTTTTTTCGTTACTGTTCACACCCTGGGCAAAGTCTATCATATGATTTCGATAAATGTATCTGATTCGGAGACGCTTTCGCTTAAGATTCATTACGTAGCGGTACATAAGGCTCCAAAATACGGAGCCAAAGTACCGACGAATGCAAATACTCCTTATCGGATATCATTTATCGAAATCATAGCATGGTATACATGGCGGGTGTGAATAGTAACCTTTTTTCTAGAACACCCTACTTATCGTTTAGTACCTGGAAAATGTAGAACTTTAGATAATAGGATTCGTCCGCCGCCCACAGGATCGGATGATCGGGAGCCTGCGTCCGGTATTCCACCTGCCGCAGCCGTTTTCTCACGCTTTTTGCCGCCTGTCCTATCGTCTCGGTAAATAATTCCGGTGTCATAAAGTGAGAGCAGGAGCAGGTCGCCAGAAAACCGCCTTCCTTAACCAACTGCAGTCCCCTGCGATTAATTTCACGATAGCCTTTGACTGCATTTTTTACGGAATTTCTTGATTTTGTGAATGCCGGCGGGTCTAAGATTACAACATCGAACTGTTCTCCCTGCTTCTCATATTCCGGCAGCAGATCAAAGATATCAGCGCATAGAAATTTCACCCGGTCGGATAATCCGTTCAGCTGTGCATTCTCTCTTGCCTGCTCGATGCCAAGCTCCGAAGCATCCACACCGATTACTTCCTTTGCTCCGGCAAGTCCGGCATTCAGGGCAAAAGACCCCGTATGGGTAAAGCAGTCCAGAACCCGGGCATCCTTACACAGCCTTGCGATCGCCGCACGGTTATATTTCTGATCAAGGAAGAAACCGGTCTTCTGACCTTCCGCAACATCCACCTTGTACTTGACCCCGTTTTCCACGATCTCCACCTTGGTATCAAAGGGTTCACTTAAGAAGCCTTTAACTCGCTCCATTCCTTCCCGGAGACGGACCTTCGCATCACTTCTTTCATAAATGCCGCGAATTTGTATTCCGTCTTCCGCAAGAATCTCCTGCAGAAGCTTAAGAATGTCCATCTTCATGCGGTCAATTCCGAGCGCTAAGGATTCCACCACAAGAACATCGGAGAATTTATCAATGACAATTCCGGGAAGAAAATCTGCTTCCCCGAAGATCAGCCGGCAGCTGCCGGTGTCCACCGTTTTCTTCCGGTATTCCCAGGCATCCCTTATCCGCATCTTAATAAAATCCAGATCGACCTTCTGGCCTTTCACCCTTGACATCATTCGGATTACGATTTTCGATTTTGTATTAATATATCCACAGCCAAGGTAAAAATCGTCAAAGTCATGCACATTTACTAAATCGCCATCCACAAAATCCCCGGTGATCGCATCGATTTCATTATCATAAATCCAGAGGCCGCCACTTTTTAATGCCCTGCCTTCGCCCTTTTTTATCTTAACAATTGCTTTTACTTCGTTCAAGAATCTTCCTCCATCCCATTCATACGCCATAATATCATACTCATGATGAACCCGGCAAGTCAAGAGATAATCTATTCTGCCATCTCATTGAAAAGTCATAATCATTTATCTCCGCAATCCGTATCTATTATACCCTTCCTTTATAAACTTTCAATATTAGTCTTACAAAACATGAAAGCTACTGATGAGAGCCAGTAGCTTTTCTTATTTTACAAATATACTTTCGCTTAAGATTCATTACGTAGCGGTACATAAGGCTCCAAAATACGGAGCCAAAGTACCGACGAATGCAAATACTCCTTATCAGATATCATTTGTCGAAATCATAGGATAGACTTTGCCCAGGTGTGAACAGTAACTATGTATCGATGTATCGAGCATGTTCTGTCCTTTGCCTGCTATTTTTCAACCCCGATATCTGCAGTCCTCATGGAAACAGCCGGGCATTCCTCACCCGGCTGCGTTTTTACTTTTTTGTTTTTTGAAAATGTAACATTTACTGAAAATATAATTTATAATAATAACTACAATCGCAAGTACTGCCTTAACGTAAAGATTGGGTAAGCTTAAGCAGTCAACAAAAATATATAACCCCAGCTCCTCTACCCCGAGAGAAACCAATCTCGCCCCGAAGAACTTTGTAATTTTTAATGCCTCTTCCTTCTTATTGCTGCTTTTGGAAAGGAACACAAGTGTCTTATTAATGATATAAGCGAAGGTAACCGCCAGTATCCATGCAAAGACATTGGAGATCAGATTTGGTATCCCTATAACATTGCAGAGCAGATAATAGGCAGTAAAATTAACAATGGTGGTCAGTACCCCCGCAATGGCATAATTGATGAATTCCCTTTGGAATACGATCGGAATATATTTTTTTACCAGTCGAATAATTCGTTCCATATGACAGCCTCCAAAAGTGTCGCTCCATAAAAGTCTAATCTATTATGTCCATTCGAAAGAGTCCGATACTTCCTATGGCGCATTATCTTACCTTGCCGATTTCCTAATCCTTAGAGAAAGGAACTAAGGAAGTTACGCTATGAGTATATAGTACATTTAAATCTCTGTCAATAAAAGTATGGAAATAGATGTATTCATAGCTTTTTACTCGTTACTGTTCACACCTGGGCAAAGTCTATAATATGATTTCGACAAATGTATCCGAATTCGGAGACGCTTTCGCTTAAGCTTCATTACGTAGCGGTACATAAGGCTCCAAAATACGGAGCCAAAGTACCGACGAATGCAAATACTCCTTATCAGATATCATTTGTCGAAATCATAACATGGTATACATGGTGGGTGTGAACAGTAACTTTACTCCTTAACGATTCTGGATAATTTAAAAGCACCTAGCGCCAACGCTCCCACAAAGAATAGGAGCAGCGGCAGAAACCACAGCAGCTTCGAATGAGAGCTTGTCAGTATCTTTAATCCCCAGGTAGCAGGAAGGAGATATCCTGCCTTTTCTAAAGCACCTGGCAGCATATCGACAGGAAACATCATACCGGTGAGCATCATCGAAGGCAGGAACAGAAGCTGGGCATACATTGCCAGCTTATTTACATTGGAAACAAACAACCCCAGCAAAGACCCAACCGCAATGCAGCTAATAATAAAGATAGCCAGACATCCAAAGTATCGAAGCGGATTCTCCGGTAACTTTGCATCAAAGGCAAGGGGTGCCGTCGCGTAGATGATAAGACTCGTAATAAACAAGTGAACAAAAGCAGATATAAAATTATTTACCGCTCCGGTCCAGAGAGGAATCCCACCAACCTGATACGCCTTCTTAATGTCACTGGGATACAGCTCAACCAGTGGAAGCGGCGTTCCCAAAAAAGCTCCCATTGTAATCGTAAATACCGTCATGGACTGGATCAGCGTGTCTTTTGCCAGAGGGTTAATGGAAGTGAAAATCGCTCCGATAAAAAGAAAAAACAGCAGCGGAACGAGATAGTACGTAATCAGGATTCCTTTGTTTCGTAAATCTATTTTCCATTGCAATGCTACTCCATAGAAAAAAGCCCGCATTTATTTTCCCTCCTTTGCAATCTCAATAAAACGCTCCTCCATGGAAGCACGTTCGATCTTAATATCAATGACTTCATTGTCCATTTCCTTAAGCATGGTCAACAACTCTAATAAAGCATCGCTGATCTCGGATGTCGTCACTGTAAAATAATTCTTCTCTAAGCTGCCGGCTTTACTATAGCGCAGCTTTACCTGCGGGAAAGGATTTCTCGTATGCAGAGATATCCTTCTTTCTCCAAAACCACTTCCGGTCAACTCATATGCCGTTCCCAGAAAAGCCAGCTCTCCTTCTCTTAAAATAGCAATCCGGTCACATAAGCTCTCCACCTCCGCCATGTCGTGGCTTGCCATTAAAATGGTTTTACCGGCTTCCTTCAGCTTTCTTATCTCCTGATGTAAGGATACCCTTCCTTCCACATCAAGTCCGGCAGTCGGCTCGTCCAAAATGATGATATCCGGATCATTAATCAGGGCAATCACCAGATGTAATTTTCGTTTCTGCCCGGTAGACAAGGTTCCATACTGCTTATTTCGAAACTCCATAATTCCGAAATTTTGAAGTACGGTTTGGTCTACTTTTGCATTGTTCCATTTGCTGAATAGTTTATAAGCCTCCAGCGCTGTTATGTTTTCCATGAGAGAGGAGGACTGTAACTGTACTCCGATTCTTCCGTGCACTCGAATCGTACCCTCATGATACCTTCGAATTCCTTCAATACATTCTAATGTTGTTGTTTTACCGGCACCGTTGGCACCCAGTAAAGCAAAGATTTCCCCCTGCATCGCAGTAAAAGAAAGCCCGTGGATTACGGTATGATTACCGTATTTTTTAACCAGATTAACTACCTCAATCGCTGCACCCATATTTCTCCTTCCTTACGATACCATAATAGGCAATTGCCTGTAATATTTTTTATCATACAATAGTTTGGTAATTTTTTCAAGAAATATAAAAAGCATCCAAATCGTACGTGAATTTTCCACAACTAAAAAGGCTGCATAAAAACCTGCATAAACAAGTTTTCTACAGCTTGTAAAAGTATCTTCTAAAGAAACAAGAGGTATGATACTATTATCAAAAGGGTGGCTAAGTAATAATTAGCGATAACTTATGCCCGCACGCAAAAAGGCTGCATAAAACCTGCATAAACAAGTTTTCTACAGCCTGTAAAAGGTATCTTTTATAAGAGTGTCTTATGTTTTAATGAAGCAGATAATTTGACCTGTTGTTTTAAAATAGACCATTCAAGATAATTACTGTTCAAAACACTCGCGCAGCTTCTTCAGCGCTTTCTTTTCTATCCTGCTGACATAGCTTCTGGATATTCCCAATTGACTGGCAATTTCTCTCTGCGTAACCTCCTTGCGGTTATGCAGTCCATACCGAAGAAAAATGATTTCTCGTTCCCTGTCGGTCAGAATTTCGCCAATCATGCTATACAGTTTCTTAATATCATTTTTCAGTACAATATTTTCTACAATATCGACATCTGCCTCTTCAATGATATCCAACAGATTGATTTCATTGCCTTCCCGGTCCGATCCGATTGGATCATACAGATATACTTCTTTAGCCAGACGTTTGCCGCTTCTTAGCATCATTAACAGTTCATTGTCAATACAGCGGGAGGCATAGGTTGCCAGGCGGATCCCTTTCTCATCATCAAAGGTATCGATTGCTTTAATCAGTCCGATTGTTCCAATCGATATTAAATCATCTGTTTCTTTATCTGCCATATTATACTTCTTAACGATATGTGCTACCAATCGTAGATTATGTTCAATCAGTTTATCTCTTGCTTCCTTATCGCCTTCCTTGCAACGCCGGAGATAGTCCGCTTCCTCTTTGGTATTTAACGGCTTAGGAAATGACTTCACGAAAATAAGCACCCTCAATGCTTAATGATTCGTTAATATCATATGTGTATTATTGACATAAAGTGCCTATCCCTCTTAAAAAAGGACAGAAGGACTAATTATTCTTTTCTTCTGAGTATATCAAACAAGTCTAATTTTGTCCCTAAATCCACATAAATGGCTTGTTTCGGATGAGGACAGCTCTCCATTTCCTCTCCTTGCTCGTCTAAAATCTTCTTCACCGCTGCTTTTATCGTATCGCCGTTCGGCTTAATGATTTCAATTTCTTCACCAATCGAAAATTTGTTCTTCTGCTCCAGCATATAGAAGCCGTTCTTTTCCTCTTGAATAGTTCCCAGATAGGTATAGGCTTTCTCATACGTATTATGCTCGTAGATCTGATCCTCATGCGTTGGTTTGTGAAAGAAGAAGCCGGTCGTAAACTGGCGGTTCACTCCTTTTCTTACTTCCTCCATGTAGAGGGACTTATGCTCCCTGTAAAGCTCCGGATCTGCGAAGAACTCATCAATTGCCTTCCGATAGGTTCTGGCTACCGTAGCAACATAGAGTGCCGTCTTCATCCTGCCTTCGATTTTAAAACTGTTGATCCCCGCTTTCACAAGCTCCGGAATGTATTCAATCATGCAAAGATCCTTGGAATTAAAGATATAGGTTCCTCTCTCATTCTCTTCAATCGGCAGGTATTCCCCCGGTCTTGTTTCCTCCACAATATGGTACCTCCATCGGCAGGAGTGAGTGCAGGCTCCCAGATTGGCATCCCGCCCGGTAAAATAATTACTCAGCAGACACCGCCCGGAATACGCGATACACATGGCTCCGTGTACGAACGTCTCAATCTCCATCTCCGGCGGAATATTCGCACGCAATTCGGATAATTCCTGCAAAGATAATTCCCTGGCAGATACTACTCTGGTGGCTCCCAGATTGTGCCAGAAGCGATAGGTCTCATAATTCGTATTATTTGCCTGGGTGCTGATGTGAAGCTCACACTCCGGGAGCTCCTCCTTCGCGATCATAAAAACACCCGGATCGGAAATAATGATAGCGTCCGGTCTGTTTTCACCAAAAGCTCTTAATTCCTGAAAATATTTTCTTATCCCGGGCAGATCTCTATTATGTGCGGTAATATTCGCGGTAACGTAGACCTTCTTCCCATGGGCATGGGCAAATGCGATGCCATCCTGCATTTCCTCCATGGAAAAATTCTTCGCCTTTGCCCGCAGTCCATACATATCCCCGCCGATATACACCGCATCCGCCCCGTACATCACCGCAGTCTTAAGTACTTCCAAATTCGCAGCCGGAATTAACAGCTCCGGTTTCTTTCTATCTTCTATCATAGTACTCTCTCTTTCCATTCAACCTACTCTTTGTATTGACACCCATGTTTTGGGGTATGCCAAAACCTCGCTCAAATGCGAGATTAATATTTAAAGCTTCTTACTGATCGCTACCCCGTCACCGACCGGAAGAACTACCGTTTCGAGATCCTCACGATGGGTTATGGTATACAGATATTCCCGCATCCTAGTATGAATGGTACGATCCCTTCGGGTGATGCTGTACCTGGAATTAATCACTGTACCATCCTGCAGAACATTGTCCGTAACCAGCATTCCTCCTACCAAAAGAAGCTGCATCAGCTCCGGCAGGAATGCCATATATTGTGCTTTTGCGGCATCAAGAAAGATAAAGTCATAGCTTCTTTTCTCCTGGACCAGATCCTTTAAGATCTCCAGGGCATCCCCTTCGCGCAATGTGATCTTATCCTTTTGCGGGAATCGGGGATCCGCTAAGTTCTTGACCGCCTCCACCAGCCGCATCGCAACCTTTTCAATCGTAGTAATCTGGCAGTCCTCCATCGTATATTCCCCCATAAGGAGAGCGGAAAATCCAATCGCTGTCCCCACCTCCAGAATCTGCTTTGGCTGATGTACCTTTAGCAAAAACCGAAGTAACCCCTGGGTGTCCTTTTTAATAATCGGAACATGATTCTCGATTGCCTCTCTCTCCAAATGAAGAAGCTCCGGAGGAAGCTCCTTTGCCAGAGAATTAATATAATCCGTTATTCTATCATTCCCAATCATATAATTTTTCGTTCCTTCCCTGCTTATTTGAGGGGTCAAAAGCCAATCTTCAATTGCGAAACTCTCTGTTTTGCAGCGTTACAGCAACGGTCCCCGCATATTGCTTCCGCATAGCTTATTATGGCACAAAAGCTTTCGCCTATGTGCCATAGAAGCTCTTTCTTCCGCAACAGGAGGGGACAATGAGTTTATTTATTGGATTTGTCTTTCTTGGTTTTCGTATTCTTATCGGATTCGTTTTGGCCTGTTTTCGTATTTTCGTCAGATCCGTTTTGTTCTGTTTTCGTAGCCTTATCGGCTTCGCCTTGATCTGTTTTCGCGTCCTTATCGGCTTCGTCCTTGTTTTTTTCAACATCCGCATCCTGTATGATGGATTTGGAATAATCGGTTATGGTATTTAATATCTCATCATAGGTCATAGCAGAATTTATCTCATAGGTTCCTGCCATGATTTCTGCACCCTGAAGCTTTGTTTTTACATAGAACGAGTATTTACTGACAATGACCCGATTCCGTTCTAATTTGCTTGCGACATCCATGGAGGATTCGCCTTTTTTAATTTGAAATATAATATCTTTGCCGGGCGCTTCCTCCACTATAACAGGGCCATAGAGCTGATAAGCGAATTGAAATGCTTTCCTGCTAATCGCCACGATTAGAAAAATCACCAGAATATAGAACATTATATTCATCAACAAGCGAATAATAAAGCTTGTTATTTTCAAAGTTGCTTTTACGGATGTGGATTTCGTAGCCATTGTATACCTCTCTTTACTAATCATCCCTTTTTACCTTACCAATCAATCAGCTTAGCTTATACTTCCATTATAATCGGTAATATCATCGGATTTCTCTTGGTCCTCTTCCAGATAAAATCACTTAAGGAATCTTTGATTTCTGCTTTCATCTTACCCCAGTCTGTGTTGTTTTTACTCAGAGCTTTATCCAGGGCTTTTTCCACAACTACTCTTGCCTCTTCCATCAGGTCCTCCGATTCTCTCACATACACAAAGCCGCGCGATACAATATCCGGACCTGCAAGAACCTGATTGCTGTATTTTTCTAAGGATACCACTACAATAATCAAACCGTTCTCGGACAGATGCTGCCTGTCCCGAAGTACGATATTGCCGACATCTCCTACCCCGAGGCCGTCTACTAAGATACCCTGCGCAGGTACCTTCCCTGTAACGGCTCCCTTTTCCTTCGATAAGGTCAATACATCTCCGGAACTGATTATAAAAATATTGTCCTTCGGAATTCCCATCATTTCCGCAATTTCCGCATGGCGGATCAAATGTCTGTATTCCCCATGGACCGGTACTGCATATTGCGGCTTAATCAGGGAATAGATCAATTTGACCTCTTCCTGGCAGGCATGACCGGACACATGCGTATCCTGATAAATTACTTTGGCACCCTTCATGGATAATTCATTGATTACCTTGGATACCGCTTTTTCATTTCCCGGAATCGGGTTGGAACTTAATATTACCACATCCCCCGGCTTGATCGATACCTTTTTGTGGATGGAGGCTGCGATACGGGATAATGCCGCCATGGATTCTCCCTGGCTGCCGGTCATGATCATTACGATTTGATCATCCGTATAATTCTTCATCTGCTCAATATCAATCAGCGTATTGTCCGGTATATTAATGTAACCGATATCGGCAGCCGTGGTTACCACATTAATCATACTTCGTCCTTCAATAACCACTTTTCTTTTATATTTTACTGCGGAATTAACAATCTGCTGCACCCGGTCAACATTAGATGCAAAGGTTGCTACAATAATTCTTGAACGGGAATAATCCGCGAATATATTATCGAATGTTTTTCCTACCGTACGCTCCGACATGGTGTATCCGGGACGTTCGATATTGGTACTGTCGCATAAAAGAGCGAGCACGCCCTTCTTACCGATCTCACCGATTCTCTGAAGATCGATCGGCGTTCCAAAAACCGGTGTAAAATCAACCTTAAAGTCTCCGGTGTGGAAGATAATCCCGGCCGGTGTAAAAATGGCGAGAGCCGCCGAATCTGCAATACTATGATTTGTACGAATAAACTCAATACGGAAGCATCCCAGATTAATGGACTGCCCGTATTTTACCACTTTCCGTTTCGTACTTTTTAGCATATTAGCTTCCTTCAGCTTATTTTCAATCAGTCCGATGGTTAGTTTGGTACCATAAACTGGTACATTAACATCCTTTAAAACATAGGGAAGCGCCCCAATATGATCCTCATGACCATGGGTAATTACAAACCCTTTCACTTTATCAATATTTTCTTTTAGGTAAGTGACATCCGGTATTACCATATCAATTCCCAGCATTTCATCCTCCGGGAAGGATAATCCGCAATCAATTACGATGATATTGTCTTCGTATTCAATTACCGTAATATTCATACCTATTTGTTCTAATCCACCAAGGGGAATAATTTTAACTCCCTGTACCTCTGCTATGTTCTTTTTTTTCTGTTCCTTTTCTTTCAAAATTGCACCTCCAATGGTTTTATGTAAACTTTCTATCCATTATTTAAGTGCATGCTATAATATTAGATTACCATGTATTTTCAATCGCCCCTGCATTTCTTACAGTGTCCATAGAGCTTTACCTCATGGTCTACCACCTCAAAACCAAGGGTTTCCTTAATCCGCATCTCTAATGTCTCCAGCAGATCATCTTGAAAAGTGTAAATATTACCACAATCAAGGCATATCAAGTGATGATGATGGTGACCGGTTTCCTCCGTGTCATTTTTGCTGATTTCATATCGCACATATCCATCATCCAAGCTTAGTTTATCAATTAAATTAAGTTCCGATAGCATTTGAATCGTTCGGTAAACGGTGGCCAGACCAATATCAGGGTACTTTACCCTGACAAAATCGTAAATTTCCTCTGCGGTTAAATGTTCGCCCGGTCTACTATTTAACACTTCCAGAATCGCTATTCTCTGGGTAGTCACTTTAAGTCCGTTCTGTTTTAATAAATACTTAAACTGCTCCTGATTGTCAGGCATATTCCCACCTAGTTTCATCTAATCATTAATCCATGCATTTAATATAATTCATTCATAAATTTAAAAATCCAAATCAATATCCTCTAACAATTCACTAAAAACTCCAGCTACCGCATCCAGTTCGTCGTCATCCTCAACAATGCTGTAGATCGCTTCCTCGTCGGTATCCGCCGAGATGTCTTTTAAAATGAGAGCCTCCGCCTCATCCTCTTGCGCCGTACTGACCAGAAGATAATTCTTTCCTCCCAGTCTGGTCTGTTCCACTACATGAAAAGCGACTTCTTCCCCGTCGTCCGAGGTTAAAATTATCTCATCTGCCTTCTTATCCATAATCTTCCTCATTTCCACACTGTCTTTGTCGGCTCGTTTACGAGACAATGCGCATAAACAAATCATTCAAAAACATAAAGCAATTATATCTCGCCATTCTTCATAAAATTGAATTTATCCAAATACCCCTGCAAAATCAAAACTGCTGCTAATTTATCAACAATCAAAGCCTTATCTTTCACATTCATTCCGGTTTGGTCTAAGACCTGATGGGCAGCAACAGTTGTCAACCGTTCATCCCATAGAATTACTTCCAGACCGGTACGTGCCTTAAGCCTCTCTGCAAATTTCTCTGACTTGAGAGCTCTTTCGCCAACGGTATTGTTTAAATGCTTCGGATAGCCCAAAACAATCTTATTCACATCGTATTCCTGAATCAATTTTTCAATCCTTGCCAGTGTCTGGCGAAGCTTATTCTCCTGCTTACGCCGTATCACTTCGATTCCCTGCGCTGTCAGCAGCAATTCATCACTAATCGCAACACCAACGGTCACAGAACCATAATCCAGCCCCATAATCCTCATAATAATCATCATGCCTTTCTTCAAAGCTTGTAAATTTCGGGCTGTAAGCTCAACATTTGCAAAGCGAATTAATTCGCTTGGTGAAGAATAGCTGCCTTTGCTATTTAAGCGCCTGCCCTGCCGCCTCGTCTGTGACCGGCATATTTTACCTGCCGTTGCCTGGTTTATTAATCTCATTGGCAATGTAAAAACGTAACAATTCCTCGATAATCTCGTCTCGTTCGACCTTCATAATCAGACTGCGAGCACCTTTATGACTCGTTATGTAGGTCGGATCTCCAGACATTACATATCCAACAATCTGATTCATAGGATTATATCCTTTTTCAGATAATGCATCATAAACGGAATGAATTACATCTCTTACAAATACCTCAGGCTCTTTTTGCACTTTAAAATATTGTGTATTGTTAAATTTCTGCATTGTTTCACTTCCTTTTTATTATAAAATAAACGAATGAAATTTCTTCCATCATCTGAATCTATATTTAGTATTATATTAATATATTTAGAGAAAAATTTCAATGAGTTATTTCACAATACAATATTTCGTCAGTCAAATTCTTTATTATCCTGGCCGGTACCATCGTATTCGTCAAATCTTCATCACTTTCGACTGCTAGCTTAAGATATCTTTCATTATGCCCGATCTGGTATTTCCTACCTCCAATAACAATCTCTTCCTCCAAAAGGATTTTCTCTATTCTTCCCATAAATAACTCTTTATATTCCTTTGCCATAGATGCTGCCACTGCAATCAGCTCGTTGCTTCTTGTCGTTTTTATCTCCTCCGGAACCTGATCCGGCATCTTAGCCGCTACCGTACCGGCTCTTTTGGAATATTTAAAGACATGGATATGGGAAAAACCTATCTTTCTTACAAATTGCAATGTTTCTGCAAATTCCTCCTGCGTTTCACCTGGGAATCCGACGATTACATCGGTTGTAAATGCAGGATGAAGAAAGTATTTTTGCAACAGAAGAACTTTTTCATAGTACTCCTCCGCAGAATATTTCCGATTCATCCGTTTCAGCACCAAATCACTTCCGCTTTGCAGGGATAGATGAAAATGCGGGCAGAATTGCTTTACCCCTGCGATTGCCTGAACAAATGGCTCCGTAATAATTCCCGGCTCCAGGGATCCCAGGCGGATTCGCTCAATCCCATCGATCCTGCCGGCATCTATAATCAGTTTTGCCAGCGGCATCGTCTCCTCCTCTTCCGGCAGCCTTAAATCGGTACCGTAGGAAGAGATATGAATTCCCGTCAGAACAAATTCTTTATACCCTTTATCCGCCAGATGCTTCATCTCATCCAGAATGTCCTCCGCCTTCCTGCTTCGAACCCTTCCCCGGACGTAGGGAATGATGCAATAGGAGCAGAAACGGTTACAGCCGTCCTGAATCTTAATAAAAGCCCTGGTTTTATCCATGGTAGAGCTTACATTAAGCCTCTCATAGTCCATTTCTTTACCAATATCAACGACAAATTCCTCTTTCTTTTGATTTGTCCGGTAACGCTCCACCAGAGAAACAAGATCGGATTTTTTATTATTTCCCACCACGATATCCACGCTGCTATCTTTTAGCAGAGTTTCCTCTGCCGCCTGTACATAGCAGCCGGCTGCCGCGATGACTGCCTCCGGATTTCTCTTCCTGGCCTGATGCAGCATCTGACGTGATTTGCGGTCGGCGACATTGGTTACCGTACAAGTGTTAATTACATAGACATCTGCCTGCTCCTTAAAATCAACAATGTCATAGCCGGCCGACACAAAGCTTTCCCTCATAGCCTCTGTTTCATAAGAATTCACCTTACAGCCAAGGCTTAAAAATGCTGCTGTTTTTTTCATTTATCGTAGCTTATCCTTTCTAAACTTATTGCTTTTGTTTTCCCGCTTCCTTTATCCTCCCAGAAGTTACAGGGGTGTGAGCGTAACAGTACAAGTTTTTTGCATATTTTTATGAACATTGTCTATTGACTTTTAATATGTTAAAATATAGTATA
>ENA-UOOE01001605-UOOE01001605.1-fermentation-metagenome-genome-assembly--contig:-NODE-1605-length-18667-cov-8.735923_pt1 | contig 18667 bp, 17 predicted proteins | sample MGYA00245776_ERZ724021 | MGnify/ENA primary metagenome ERZ724021 (study PRJEB28704, sample SAMN03018321) | fermentation metagenome | biome: anthropogenic terrestrial biome; feature: soil; material... | reverse complement strand
TACTCAAAAAAGCAACTTCTATGCAACGGAAATATACGTTTACTACACTGTTAACTCTCTTTTTTTTGTTCGTCTCCACCGCACTGTTCGCGCAGATGAGCGACCAGCAAGTGGTCCAGGAGTTGTTGAAATACCAGAATTCGGGCATGACGGAACAGCAGGTATTCCTCGAGTTGAGCAAAAAAGGCGTTACGACCACCCAACTGCAACGTATCCGAAAACAGTACGAAGAACAGCAAAACGCCACCCATACAGGGGTAGAATCCAACTACGACCCTCAGGGAAACACGTTTCGCGATACATCCGAAGTGCCGGTCATTACCTCGCGGACCCCACAAACAACACCTGAAGAACGGGTATATGGACAAAATTTCTTTTCATCGGGGAACCTGACCTTTGCTCCCAACATGAACATGCCTACCCCTGCCAATTACGTACTGGGTCCGGGTGACGAGGTCATTATCGACGTATGGGGTGACTCGGAACTGAACGTTCGGTATACCGTTGCCCCCGACGGTCACATTACGGTGCCCGGGCTGGGACGCGTCCAACTCAGCGGGTTAAGCGTAAAACAGGCCGAGTCTAAAATTAAGAGCGAATTTTCCACCATCTATTCCGATCTGGGGTCAAACACGCCCCGCACGTTCTTGGGCGTTTCCGTGGGAAACGTGCGGACGATCAAGGTAAACGTGATGGGCGAAGTGGTTACGCCCGGCACTTATACTCTCTCCTCCTTCGCTTCGGTATTCCACGCCCTGTATGTATCGGGCGGCCCCAACAAAATTGGGAGCTTGCGTAACATCCGGCTCTTCCGCAACGGAGAAATCGCAGCAACGGTGGACCTCTACGAGTACCTGATGAAAGGAAATAACACGGGCGACATCACGTTACGCGACGGCGATATCGTGAAAGTGGAACCTTACGGCATCCTGGCCCAGATTACCGGCGAAGTGAAACGCCCCATGTGGTACGAGATTCGCCCATCGGAGACACTTCAGGACCTTGTCCAGTTCGCGGGTGGGTTCAGCGGTAATGCCTACCGGGCAAACGTTTCATTGTTGAGGAAAGGAAGCAGCGAGATGGAAGCGCACACCCTAAACGAACCCGATTATGCGCACTTCAACCTGAAAGACGGGGACCAGGTAACCGTAGGAAATATTCTGGACCAATACACCAACATGGTGGAAATCTCCGGAGCAGTTTACCGCCCCGGCAAATACGCCATCGGGGACCAGATCAAAACGGTGAGCGACTTGGTTTCGGTGGCTCAGGGAATAACAGGTGACGCCTATGTTCACCGCGCATTGTTATACCGACAGCAGGAAAACCTGAAACAAACCATGCAGTCGTTCGACCTGGACGCGCTGTTGAGCAACCGAATACCCGATATTCCACTGCAAAAGAACGACCGCCTTCACATACCCTCCATCTTCTCCATCGAAGACAGCCTCACCGTATATATAGGCGGGGAGGTCCGCGTACCCGGTAATTATCCCTATGCGGAAAATATGCACCTCGAAGATGTTATCCTTCGAGCTGGAGGATTGCGGGAGTCGGCCTCCACGGCTCAGATCGACGTGTACCGGCGACTCAAGAATCCCAGTAGCACCTCGTTATCCCCCCAAACGGGAGAAGCTTTCCGCTTTTCGCTGCTCGAAGGAAAGATTGTCGCCAACGACCCTTCGTTTGTCCTCCAACCTTTCGATCAAGTGATGGTTCGCCGCTCCCCGGGATACGAGATGCAACAGAACATAACTATCCGCGGGGAGGTCCTGTTTGACGGCCAATATGCCAAGGTAAAAAAAGACGAGCGCTTGTCCTCGTTTATCCGAAGGGCTGGGGGATTAACACAATACGCGTACGCCAGAGGAGCCCGCTTGTCCCGCCAACTGAGCGAAGCCGAAAGGAAAAGGACCCATGACGCCCTCCTGGCTAGGGCAACCGCCGAGGGCGACTCCACCTATATCGAGAATATGGACTTTAGCACACAATATATCGGGATTGATCTGGAAAAAGCAATAAAAAAACCGGGAAGCGATGATGATATTATCCTGCGCCAGGGAGACGAACTGTATGTGCCCCAATACGAAGGCACGGTGAAAATTTCTGGTGGGGTGCTATATCCGAATACGGTTACCTACAACAAGCGGATGAGTTTGGACAGTTATGTACGTCAGGCAGGCGGGTATTCGCGACTGGCTATGAAAAACAAATCGTTCGTCGTTTATATGAACGGAAAGGTGGCTAGCGGCCGGTGGGCCAGGATAGAACCCGGATGCGAGATTGTAGTGCCGGAAAGGCCGGAACGGCAACCGATGTCGTTGCAAGGTATACTGGGGATTTCAACCAGCCTCGCGTCCATAGCCTTGCTAATTTCAAATCTGGTAAAATAGGGTAAATATGGAAGAAAAAACAACTATACCTACTCCCGGTTCGGATGAGATCGATTTAAAAGATCTTATCGTTCAACTCTGGAAAAAGCGAAAGTTTATATTGATGGTAACCGGTCTATTCCTCCTGTTGGGAATCTTTGTTGCTTTCACATCCCCTGTTTCCTATACGGCGAGCTGCACAGTTGTGCCCCAGACCGGTCAAAAAGGAGGAAGCAATCTCGGCGGCTTGGCCTCCATGATGGGAATAAACCTAGGCTCTGCTATGTCGGGAGAAACTCTTTCACCTACGGTTTATCCGCATATTGTAAAAAGTGCTCCCTTCTGTAAGGAAATTATGGCTACACCCATAACTGTAAAGAAATCATCCGCTCCTATTACTCTGTACGAATATTATACCGATAAAAAATATCAAAGTAAAAGTATTCTAAATGGCATAAAGAAATATACTCTCGGACTACCGGGAACTATCCTTTTAGCCATTCGGCCCGATAAAACAGATGATAATACTACGGTACACACCGATACTCTGACTGGAAAAATAATCACACTCTCAGCAGAGGAAAAAAAAGTATATGATGTGATTAACGCCAATATTCAGTTTGAGAGTAACCCTAAAGACGGATACATAAAGTTGGGATATACATTTCCCGAACCCGAAGCTGTTGCCGTTATTTCACAGCAACTTTACAATGTACTGGAACGTTACGTGAAAAATTTTAAAGCGGAAAAAGAACTGGACAATTTAAAATTTGTAGAATCAAGCTATCAGGAAGCACGTAAAGACTTCTTGCAAAAACAAGCTAACTTAGCTGCTTTTCAAGATGCTAACCGTGGCCTAGTAACTGCTATGGCACGTGCTACCGAACGACGGCTAAGCAATGAGTATGATATCGCTTTTACTGTCTATAATGAGTTGGCAAAACAATTAGAACAAGCCAAGCTTTCAGTTAAACAATCAACGCCTGTGCTTACCGTTATCGATCCAGTTGTTGTTCCTCATGAAAAAAGCGCACCCAAGAGAAGTATGATCATGGCGGTATTCTTTTTCTTAGGATTGGTGACTGCTCTAGGCTGGGTATGGGGGAAACCTTTTTTTCAGGATATTGCAAATAATTTAAAAAGTACAGGATCTGTTGATGCAAGATCTGATTAACAGTAATAAACTAAATAAAACACAAAGTCGTAAAAGATTAGGAACTGAAGCTCCTTTAAATTCTCTTGAAATAAAAACATCATGTTAGATTTAAACGAAAAAAGCATTCTCATAACCGGTGGCACCGGCTCTCTGGGCAAAGCATTAACCAAAACTATTTTTGAGAAATGGCCAAATGTAAAAAGGCTAGTTATCTATTCACGTGACGAGCAGAAACAGTTTGTCATGGATCAGGAATATCCTCATTCGAGGTATCCACAAATCCGTTTTTTTGTAGGTGATGTTCGTGATAAAGAAAGGCTAATAAGGGCTTTAAGTGGGATTGACTACGTTATTCATGCCGCGGCTATGAAACACGTGCATATAGCAGAATATAATCCTTCCGAATGTGTAAAAACCAATATCGGAGGGGCCCAAAATGTAATAGATGCTTGTTTGGTGACCAATGTAAAAAGTGTCGTCGCACTTTCCACAGATAAAGCATGTGCTCCAATAAATCTTTACGGGGCCACTAAACTTGCCTCCGATAAACTGTTTGTGGCAGCCAATAATATAAAAGGGAGCAATCCTATTAAATTTTCTGTGGTAAGGTACGGTAATGTAATGGGGTCGAACGGCTCGGTAATTCCTTTTTTTATCAAAAAGAAAAAAGAAGGAGTAATTCCAATTACTGAACCGAATATGACAAGATTTAACATCCCGATTCAGGGTGGAGTTGATATGGTTTTATACGCATTGGAAAATGCCTGGGGAGGAGAAATATTTATTCCTAAAATACCATCGTATCGTATAATGGAACTTGCTGAAGCTATTGCTCCTAAATGTGAACACAAAGTAATCGGTATTCGGCCGGGAGAAAAAATTCACGAAGAAATGATAACCACGTCCGATTCGTTTCACACTTATGATCTGGGAACATATTACACAATACTGCCCCAACGACCTGTATGGAAATTAGATGATTATATTGCACATTTCAATGCAAAAAAAGTACCTGATGGTTTTAATTATAATTCCGGGGATAACGATCAATGGGAGACCTTAGATACACTACGTGAAAAAATTAAAAAATATGTCGATCCAAATTTTGAAGTATAATGAATACGAAACCTATTCCTTACGGACGTCAACATATAACCGATGAAGATATACAGGCTGTAATTACAACGCTGCAATCCGATTATCTGACACAAGGACCTAAAATCGCCGAATTCGAAGAAAGTTTTGCACAATATATCGGTTGTAAATATGCAGTGGCAGTTGCCAACGGAACGGCAGCATTGCATCTTTGCACGCTGGCTCTGGGAGTAAATCCGGGTGATAAAGTCATTGCAACACCCATCACTTTTGTGGCATCTTCCAACTGTGTAAGATATTGTGGTGGCGAGATTGTATTTGCCGACATTGATCCGCAAACCTATTTGTTAGATATCCATTCCGTAAAAAAAATTTTGGAAGAATCGCCTAAAGGGACTTACAAAGGTATCATTCCGGTAGATTTTGCAGGTAGAGCGATTAATTTGGAAGAATTCAAAAAATTAGCCGATGAATATAATCTATGGATTATTGAAGATGCATGTCATGCTCCCGGTGGCTACTTTGTTGATGACAAGGGAAACAATCAAAATTGCGGAAACGGAAATTTTGCTGAACTTGCAGTATTTTCATTCCATCCTGTTAAGCATATTGCTTGCGGAGAAGGAGGAATGATTACTACTAATCACGAGAAACTGTATAAAGAACTTTTGCGGTTACGAACGCACGGAATTGTAAAGGACGACAAAGTGTATGAAAACAACATAGCATTTGCTGGTGGAGAGGATAATTATCCTGGGTGGTATATGGAAATGCAGACATTAGGATATAATTACAGAATTACCGATTTTCAGGCTGCGTTAGGTACTAGCCAATTACAAAGAGCCGACGAAGGACTGAAGAGAAGGAAAGAGATTGCTAAAACATATACTGAAGCATTTACGGATAGCCCCTTTACTAAAGGGATGACAGGTTTTGTTGACGGACACGCTTATCACTTATTCGTACTTGAAGTAGAGAACCGTTTGGGATTATATAACTACTTGAGGACAAAAAATATTTTTTCGCAAATACACTACATTCCATCCCATTTAATGCCTTACTATCAAGCGCAAGGCTGGAAAGAAGGAGATATGCCAAATGCTGAAAATTATTACAGACACTGCATCAGTTTACCGATATATCCTACGTTAACGAAAGCGCAACAGATGTTTGTAATTGAAACGATCAACGAGTTTTACGCAAAATGAAAAACCTGGCTATCATACCTGCTAGAGGCGGAAGTAAACGTATTCCTCGAAAAAATATCAAAGAGTTTTTGGGTAAACCCATTATTGCCTATTCCATTGAGGCCGCTCTCAACTCGCGACTCTTTGATGAGGTTATGGTTTCTACTGATGACGAAGATATAACCGCCATTGCTATACAATATGGTGCAAACGTACCGTTTTTGAGAAGTGAGGCAAGTGCAAATGATTTTGCTACTACAATGGATGTGTTGAAAGAAGTTGAAAAAACGTACAAAGAAAAAGAAAACAAAACATTTGACTTCATTTGCTGCATTTACCCTACAGCACCTTTAATTCAACCATCTGATCTGAGGAAAGGATATGATCTAATGCTTGAAAAAGAGTATGATGCAGTTTATCCCATAGTCTCTTTTGGTTATCCGGTCTGGCGGGGGATTAAATTCAACGAAGGAGGAAGGACACAACTGGTTTGGGAGCAGTTTAAAAATTCCCGTTCGCAGGATTTAGAACCTGTTTATCACGATGCGGGGCAATGGTATTGGTATAATCCCCAACAAGTAAATGATACACTTTTTACAAACAATTCATCGGCTCTTATTCTTACTGAGGATAGAGTACAGGACATTGATACGCTAACCGATTGGAAACTGGCCGAAATAAAATATGAACTCTTACAACATCCTAAATAAACAGGTATTTACTTCCGGAAATTATTCGCTGGTGCCTATCCGAATGGAAGATCGTTTCGACATTATGAAATGGCGAAACGAACAGATGTACCATTTAAGGCAGTCGGAATTTCTAACGGAAGAGATGCAGAACAACTATTTCAACAACGTTGTATCAAAACTGTTTGAACAAGAAAGACCCTCACAATTGCTGTTTTCCTATTTAGAAAATAGTAAATGTGTTGGGTATGGTGGGCTGGTTCATATCAACTGGATAGATCAAAATGCTGAAATCTCGTTTATTATAGATACGACGCTTGAAAAGAACGAGTTTAAAAAGCATTGGAGTATTTATTTAGAATTGTTGGAACAGTTGGCATTTGAGGAACTCAAATTACATAAAATTTATACCTATGCTTTTGATTTGCGTCCATATTTATACGAAGTAATTGAAAGCCAAGGATTTGAAAAAGAAGCTGTGCTGAAGGAGCACTGCTTCTTTGAAAGCAATTTTAGAGATGTGGTAATACATTCAAAAATGAATAACTTAAAAGCATTTACTAACAAAGAAAAACTTTATAACTTTGGTAATTACACCTACAAAAACTACGTAAATTTATCAAATTCGGAAAAACAAATAATATTAGAATGGAGAAATCATCTGAATAACAGAAAATGGATGTTCAATCAAGATATCATTTTGTGGGAAGACCATTTGAACTTTATTGAGAAACTAAAAAGTAGTGTCGAAGCCTACTATTGGTTGGTTGCAAAAGATGAAAAACCGATAGGAGGAATTAATCTTATACATGTTCAGACAGAGAAGAGAATGGCAGAAATAGGTTATTTCCTTGATCCTGAAAAGCAAGGTGGAGGATTGGGATTAGATTTTGTATTTAATGCACTAAAGTTTGCATTTGATATTTTGGGATTCGATATTATTCAGGGTAATGTTATGGATAAAAATAGAGCTGCTTATTTATTAGATGCCTTTTTGGGGTTTGAATACAAAAAAGAATATTTCTATAAAATTGATGGGATAGACGTGAAATTCCACTATTGTGAATTAACAAAGGAAGATTTCTACAATAATATTGAGATAAAGAACGATATTGACTATTTTATTAAATTTTATAAACAAAACAAATATGGAAATTAGCGATTTTATTAAGAATTTCAGTAATCAATTTGATGATACCGAATCAGAAGTGTTTATGCCTAATACAACTTATAAAGATTTAGACGAATGGTCTTCACTTACAGCATTGGCGGTAATTAATATGATAAATAAAAAATATAATGTAAACATCAATAATGATGAATTAAAGTCTACAAGTTCTATTCAGGAATTATTTGACTTAGTTCAATCAAAACAATAAGAACTGTTTGTTGATGAATCCATTTTCTTTAGAAGACAAAACAATATTTGTAACGGGGGCTACATCCGGAATAGGTAAAGCCATTGCTATTGAATGTTCTAAAATGGCTGCCAATCTTATTGTAACCGGACGAAGTCAAGATAAACTTCTCGATACATTTAATCATCTAGTGAACAACGACACAACTAATCACTTACAGTTGTTGGCGGATCTGTCTGATGACAAAGACCTGATCAAGTTAATAAATGAATTACCAGAATTGGATGGGATAGTTTTAAATGCGGGTATTGTAAAAGATATTCTCACAAAATTAAGTGATAAAACCGATGTTTTGAATGTTTTTTCTATCAATACATTTGCCCCTATATATATTGTTCAACTGCTATTACAGCAAAGAAAAATAAAGAAAAACGGTTCAATTGTTTTCATATCTTCTATTTCTGGCACATCCTGCGGTTACATTGGAGGAAGTATATATGGATCGTCAAAGGCTGCTCTATTGGGTTTTATTAAAGCGTTGGCTTTGGAAGTTGCTCCACGAAACATCAGGGTTAACTCTATTAGTCCGGGGATGATAGAGACGAATTTACTGAAAAGTACATCTTTGTCTGCTGAACAAATTAAAAACGATAGAGAGAGTTATCCATTAAAAAGATACGGTTTACCTGAAGATGTTGCCTATGCTGCAGTGTATCTGTTATCAAACGCTAGTAGTTGGATGACAGGATCTAACTTGCTGCTAGATGGAGGTTTTACTCTAAAATAAATAAATATGAGAGCATATATCAAAGCCATATCTTACTATTTACCTGAAACAATTTTAACAAATGAACAATTGGTTGAAGAATTCCCCGAATGGACTGTGGATAAAATAGCTTCAAAAATTGGTGTTAATGAAAGACGCGTTGTTAAAGATAACGAAACGGCACTTGATTTAGCAGTATCTGCATCTGAAAAACTTTTTTTGGAACATGAAATAAATAGAAGTGAAATAGATTTTGTTCTCCTATGTACTCAAAGTTCGGATTATTTTTTACCCGCTTCTGCTTGTATCATACAAGATAAATTGGGGCTTTCTACATCTGCCGGAGCGTTAGATTTTAACCAAGGCTGTTCCGGTTTTATTTACGGGCTTTCTTTGGCAAAAGGCTTGATCGCAGCTCATATTGCATCAAATGTATTATTGATAACTTCTGAAACTTATACAAAGTATATACATCCCAAAGACAAAGGAAATAGAACTATATTTGGAGACGCTGCTGCAGCTACACTAATAACCACAGAAGGTTTTGCTGAGATTGGGGAATTTAGCTTGGGAACTGATGGTAAGGGTGCCAAAAACCTAATTGTTAAGACCGGAGGAGCACGACATAAGAACACTTTTGATGACTTGGTATTTGATTCTTCAAACAATCCTGTTTCCAGCGATTTTCTGTTCATGAACGGAGGAGAAATATTTAATTTTACCTCAGAAGCCGTTCCCGTTCTTGTAAATGACGTTTTAAGCAAAAATCAAATTACAGCGAGTGAAATTGGTTTATATGTATTTCATCAAGCGAATAAATATATGATCAATTACCTTCGTAAACTATTGGATATCGATAAAGAAAGGTTCTACATCTTTATGGAAACTGTAGGAAATACAGTTTCGTCAACTATTCCCATTGCATTATATGAAGCGAAGAAAGAGAATTTATTACGAGGAAATATTCTGCTGGCAGGGTTTGGAGTGGGATATTCTTGGGGTGGTGTCAATTTAATATGTAAACAATAAGTAATGGAACATGTTTTTATCATAGCCGAACTTTCAGCTAATCACAACGGAAGTTTAGAAACGGCACTTGAAACAATAAGAGCTGCTAAACGCGCAGGAGCCGATGCCATAAAATTGCAAACTTATACTGCAGATACTATCACAATAAATTGCAAGAGAGATGACTTTAAGATAAAAGGGACAATTTGGGAAGATAAATATCTCTATGATTTGTACAAAGAAGCCTATACTCCTTGGGAGTGGCATAGGGCTTTATTTGATGAAGCTCGAAAACAAGGTTTGATGTGTTTCTCATCTCCTTTCGATAAAACTGCAGTTGACTTTTTAGAAACACTTGGTAACCCAATCTATAAAATAGCATCTTTCGAAATTACCGATATTCCATTGATTGAATACGCTGCATCCAAAGGAAGACCGATGATCATATCTACCGGAATTGCCACAGAAGAAGATATTGAACTGGCATTGGATGCCTGTTACAGAATGGGGAATAAATACGTAACTCTTCTTAAATGCACTTCGTCTTACCCCGCACCTATTGAAGAGGCAAATTTAGTGATGATCAAGGACATGGCGGAGCGTTACAATGTTCGTACCGGATTATCGGATCATACTATGGGTACAACTGCTCCGGTGGTTGCTGTTTGTTTGGGCGCTAGAGTTATTGAAAAACACTTTATCCTGGATCGCTCTGTTGGCGGACCAGATGCCAGTTTCTCCATGAATGAAGCCGAGTTTTCCAAAATGGTAAAAGCAGTGAGGGAAGCCGAAAAAGCGATAGGCATAATAGATTATTCGCTTACCAAAAATCAGGAAAAAGGACGTGTCTTTTGTCGTTCACTCTACGTAGTGGAAGATATTAATGCCGGAGAAGTAATTACCGAAAAAAATGTTCGCTCCATTCGTCCGGGATTTGGTTTGCATCCCAAATATTATACAGATATTTTAGGAAAGAGAGCAGTTGTAGATTTAAGAAAAGGTAGTCCAATAGGCCTGAAAGATATTAAACAAGATTTAATATAGAAAATTTAATTTTGAGTTTATCTAATGTATATAAAAAATACAAAGTAGTTTTTAAGAATTTCTCTTTTCTTTCTATCCTACAATTTGTACAGTTAGCTGTTACATTTTTTACATATCCGTATTTGATAAAAACGTTAGGACAAGAGAACTATGGGATAATTGCTTACTCTCAAGCTATTGTAGGTTATTTTACGATAATTATTAATTATGGATTTAATGCTACTGCCACAAAAGAGATAGCACACAATCGGGAGAATAAAGTTGTTATTAGTGAAATAGTTAATGCTGTTTTCTTTGCTAAATTTTATTTATTTGTTGCTTCTTTGATTATATTTTTAATTTTAGTTTTTAATGTGTCTTTTTTATCACAACATAAATGGATATATATATTGACTTTTTTCACTACCTTAGGATGGGTTGCATTTCCTGATTGGTATTTCCAAGGCATAGAAAAAATGCAAAATATGACTTATGCCATGGTCATATCTAGGGTTCTGTCAGTTATAATAATTTTTCTTTTCATTAAAAAGCACACACACTATATCTATGTACCAATCATTAATTCTCTTTCAATGATTATAGCTGGGGCAATTGGAGTACTCCTTGTTGTAAAATCAAATAATAAAATTCACTTTTATATCCCTAAATTCACATTGGTTAAAGAGCAATACAAGAAAGGTTTTGCGTATTTTACCTCTAATTTAACAGCGAATACAAAAGACTATCTAAATACGATTTTAATTGGGGCTTTTTTGAATTATTATAGTGTTGCTATATATGATTTAGTCAATAAAATCATAAAAGTACTTATATTGCCATGTTCTATACTTGGCAATGCTATTTTCCCCACTGTTACCCTGAAGAAATCTTTATCTTTTAATGTAAGGGTGGGTAGGATTATGCTTTATTACTCCTTATTAGTGTGTTCTTTCCTGTTCCTTATTCCGTATGAGGCATGGTCTTATTTAATCAAGGTTGATCTAGAACAGTTCAAATATACTCTTCATATTCTATCTTTTTCCTTACCTCTTCTAACAATGACAATATCAAAAGGTTTTTTGACCTTGGTGGGATTTAATGAAGATAAATACTTCACTAAAGGAATTTTACTTTCTATTATGGGATATTTTATTTTTATTGGATTCTTGATATTATTTAAAGCATTTAATTTATATACGGCAGCATTTGCAATCAATGCTAGCCTTATATTGGAGATTATAATCTATAAAAAAAGAATAACATATTTAAAAAAGAAAACGAAATAGATAATGAAAAAAATAAGTATTTTATATTTCGGTAAAATAAATTCATTAACAGGGGTTTCTTCCGTTTTGAAAAATATTGAGATTGGATTTAAGAATATTCCCGAGTATGATCTAAAGATATTTTCTTTAGATGTTAATGGAAAAGCAAAACCAGAAAATTTCAATAAGCCTTTACATAAAAAATCATTAATAAAACAGAATATCCATTTTTTTTTGAACAAGATGAGCAAATCATCTGCTTTTATTGCCCGATTTTATGCTTGGCTTACGTACGATAGAAATGCCAAAAATGTAGTTGCGAAGAAAGGAGAGAACTTAAAAGATGCCGATATCCTTTTCTTTCATGATTTTTTCACTCCATTTTATTTTAGAAAAAAATTCCGCGAAATTTGGAATTCAAAGCCAAAGATAGTTGTATTGCATTCTAATGGAGAAATATTGAAAATGCTATTTGATCAGAACCCCAAATTAGAACAAAATGAAAAAAGCCGTCACTTCTATAATTGTATGGGTGAAACAGTAATTGAAGAAGCTCAAGCCCTGGTTTTTCTCAGTGAAGGAGCAGCATCTAATTTCCTTAATTTATATTCTCAATATAAGGAAAAGGTATTTGTGGTTCCAAATGGTCTTCCTGATCTTGGCAAAACTAAGTTTTTATCAAAATCTGACTCTGAGAAAATCAGGATAGTGACTGTTGGTACAGTCTGCATGAGAAAGGGTCATGATATTATTGTTGATGCGATGATTAGCTTAGATTTTGAATTACGACAAAACTATGAATTATATGTTATTGGTGATGGACCATTATTAGACGTATTAAAAGAGAAATGTGATAAGAATAATATCAACAATATTATCTTTGTCGGAGCAAGTAAAGAAGTAGATAAGTATTTATCTAATGCAGATGTCTTTTTACTTGCAAGTAGAGATGAAGGTCTTCCCATGGCTATTATTGAGGCTTTACGATGTAAATTACCTATCATTGGTACAAAGGTTGGGGGCATTCCCGACATGATAAATGAGAAGAATGGGTGGTTAATTTATCCTTCTTTGGAAGAATTAGTTGTTGTCTTTGAAGAGTTGATTTCCCGAAAGAAGGATATAGAACTCATGGGGGAAGAATCTTATCATATTTTCAAGAAGAGATTCTCGATAGAAAAGATGGTTAGCAGTTATATAGATGTTTTCGAAAAAATCGAAGTTTAGTTTTCTCCAAAGAAATGAGTCATTTCTTCTTTCAAAGATTGACAAATATTGAAAAATGTATTCAGAAATGCAGGTAAGGAATTCTATTAAGAAACTAATGATAAAGAGTAAACTACTAAGTTTTTTTCTTTTTTCTTTGCTGCGATTTATAAATAAGAAATCCAAGCAAGAATTAGAAAATCGAAAAACTATTTCTTTATTTGAATATAACTGTTTAGCAAAGCCCTTTAAATTATATCCTGTTTATAATATAATGGATAATAACATTTATGGAACTGGTAAAATTATAAGCAAAATAGGATTAGACCCGAATGACTCACTAGCAGAGCACGGTTTAATTTTCGGGACCCTAGTGCAAAAGCATAACATTTATAGTTTCGTAAAAAATATAATAACTTTTTCTAGGTACAGGGAAAACATATTAAAAAGAAATGTATTTGATAAAAATATTGTATGCGTAGGACCATATATTTTACACGTAGACTCTCTCTTAAGTAGTTATGATTTACTAAAGTTAAAAAGAAAACTGGGTCGAGTCTTAACTGTTTTTCCCAGTCACTCCATCGAATCAATTACTTCACAGTATTCTGTTCAAGAGTTTTGCGATGAAATTGAAAAAGTAAGGAGCAGTTTCCAGTTTGATTCGGTAATAATATGTCTTTACTGGAAAGATATTCAAATTGGATTATCAAAAGAGTATGTTGAGAGAGGGTATAAAGTTACGACAGCTGGGTATAAATACGATTTTTATTTTTTGAATAGGCTTAAATCAATTATTCTTTTATCTGATTTTACAATGTCAAATAATATTGGAACACATATCGGTTATTGTATTTGTTTAAAGAAAGGACATTACCTCATCGACCAAGCAAAAACAATCATCTCGCACAAAGACGCCGAAAGAGAGATAAATCAGAGAGGAAAAGTTGAACAAAGCTCATATGAGGAGGCTGTAAACGAGATTAAGAAAGCGTTTAATGTTATTCACTTAGAACCAACTGCTAGTCAAAGAATGATTGTAAATACCTATTGGGGATATGAAAATGGTTAAAACCAATAAAGATGTTTTATTAAATATACTTCTCTTAATAAACTTCCTACTTCTTCACTATTTATTTCAATTTCTGAATTTTTATCCGGTTGAGATATATAAGTGGACTGTTGTAATTTTATTATTTTACTCGGTGTTAGCAGCAAGAAAAATAATGAGAGTAAAGTGGTTCAACTCCTACTTAATTTTCATTGGGACTTTTGCTCTGTTTTTATGTTCTAGAATAATATTGGATTTATTAGGTATTTCTCCATTAAATGAGACTACTCTCTATATTTATTATGATATTAGTGACAAAACAATTTGTAAATCAATATTCTTAATAATTATATCCCTTTATTCTTTAAATATTGGTTTTTTTCTTAATAAAAAAGTTATATCCAGTTCTAAAGAAAGTGAATATAATTTTATAAAACCGAGCCATGACATAAGTGAATCCAAAGTAATAAAAAAATTATGTGTTTTCCTACTTCTTATGTTTCTCCCGGGGACTTTACTTAAGTTATGGCATGATTTTCAGTTTGTATTGCAGCATGGCTATTTAGCAATTTATAGCGATTTTGAATCTGCTCCTGTTCTTTATAGATTTAGTTGGCTAATGTTTACTATCATATTTCCTGCTATTTTGATTTTCTATAAAGATAAAAAAACAGTATTATTTTGGATTGTTGTAATGATTATTTTATCATTAATGGACTCTCTAAAAGGTTCTAGAAATGGATTTATTAGGGCTTTATTATTTTGTGGTTGGTTTTATTATAAATATTATAATCCAAAAGACGTTAAGATAAAATATATAGTTGTTTCTTTTGCATTACTTTTAGTATTTTCCCAAATTTTGGTGTTTTGGCGTTCTGGCGTGTCTGTTGATAGTTCAATAACTAATAATCTATTAAATATTTTTCTTTATCAGCAAGGTGTGTCTTTTACCTTAATCCCCATTTATCTCGATTTTGAAAATCAAATTGTAAATCCTTCTAAGTTTTATATACTTTATCCTTTAGTAAATTTATTTCAAAGATTTTTTAATCCAATATTTAGAGAAGGCAATAGTTTAGGCGTTGTTGAGTCAACATTGAGTTTAGATAGCAAAATAATGTATGCGATTAACCCTGATGCTTATTTGAATGGTTCTGGCTTTGGTTCGACTTATATTCTTGAGATTTATGCGTTAGGAGGAGTTTTCGGTGTTATTCTTTTAAATATATTTATCGGATGGGTTATATTTAAAATGGAACACATCTTTTATAATACAAAATATATATGGGTGAGTTGGATATGGATTACTCATTTAGCATGGATGTCTAGAGGTTCTTTTTTTCCCTCATTATTGTTATTGTTTCTAACTTGGTTAATTGTAGTTTTCTTTAAATGTATACAAAAAAAATGAAGAAATTTCTAATAGTATTGCTCTTTCCTCTGTTATACCCAATCCCAATCCTGCCTCAAGAAAAATCAATATATTCTATTGATTATACTAAAACTATAGCAGTTGCAGATAAAGAGTACGGATGGGGTAGCTTTCAATTCCCCACGATTTATAGAAATAGGGATGGAATAATTGCGATTACTTGGAGTATGGGGAAAGATGATGTGAAGTTCTATAATAAGAATAAAAGTAACTCCGTATTTTCTGTCGATAATGGAAAAAATTGGATCAAAAAAACACCTGAGAATCTTTTTCCTTTTGGAGGTGTTTTTACTAATAATGGAGATTATATAAAACTACATACTCCTTCCTCTCTTAATATTGCCGATTTTAAACTGAAAAGTATCGGGGTGAAAAAAGGATCATACTCTTCTACTGAGAAATATAGTTTGTATAATTATAATGCTTTACCTGATGATTTAAAGGGCATATATTTTAATCGAATAAAAAAAGGAGAAGATAAATTACAAATCACTAAGTCTCAAATTCACCAAGATAGCAATTTTTTAAGATATTCAGTAGGCAATTATTTTCCAATTGTTTGGTGGGGAAATATTATCAAACAAGATATTAAAATGCTTGCTTCTTCCTACCCTTACTTTTCTATTGATAAACAAGGAAATATATTGCCATCAGGGATTGGAATATATGAGTCATATGATGATGGATATAATTGGGAACTAAAGGGTGTAATTGATTATAAACTAAAGTCTGATGCTGAAAAAAAGAATGCTTTCGGTTATACAGAACCATTTTTAATTGAAAATAAAAATGGAGATTTAATTTGTGTAATGAGAACAACTGATGGAGAAGGAGATAAACCTATTTATCTGTCTATTTCAAAGGATGGCGGGAAAACATGGAGAGAACCTAATCCCATCACAAATTCAGGCGTATTTCCCCAATTGTTATATTTAAAAAATGGCACGATGGTGATGTCTACCGGTAGACCTGGAATTCAAATATCTATTAGTAGAGATGGAGGATATACTTGGACTAGTCCAATTGAAATACAGGATAAAGGAAAAAACACATGTGGGTATACTAGTATGATAGAGGTGAATAGTAATTCTTTTTTTCTTGTTTACTCTGATTTTGATTTCCCTGTTCAAAAAAATATTAAAAGAAAATCAATTAAAATCAGTAAAATAACTATATATAAATGATGTTTTCAGTATTGCTTTCTATCTATTATAAAGAGAATCCTGATTACCTGAAACAATCATTAGATAGTTTGTTTCAGCAGACTCTTTTGGCTGATGAGATTATATTAATGAAGGATGGTCCTTTAACTTCGGAGTTAGACTCTATTATAGATGACTATCGTAATAAGTATAAAACGATAACGGTTATCTCCCTCAAAGAAAACGAAGGATTAGGAATTGCTTTGAATGAAGGGCTTAATCATTGTTCACATAATCTTGTGGCAAGAATGGATACGGATGATATAGCGAAACCTAGTCGATTTGAGAAACAGATTCAACAATTTGAGTTAGACCCGGAATTAGATGTTGTAGGATCATGGGTGGATGAATTCGTAGACAGTAAAGAAAATATTGTATCAAAAAGAAAAGTTCCGGAAAATCATCGTGAAATTTATTCTTTTGCAAAGAAACGGAATCCTATTAACCATCCATCGGTAATGTTTAAAAAAGATGCTGTTTTGAAGACGGGAAACTATCAGCATTTTCCTCTTTTTGAAGATTATTATCTCTGGGCAAGAATGTTGATGAGTGGTTGTAAATTCTACAATATACAGGAAAGTTTATTGTATTTCAGAACAACTCCTCAAACATTTGAGAGAAGAGGTGGGGTTGAATATTTGAAAAATGAGATAAAACTTCAGAAGACTTTTTATAAATTGAAGTTTATTTCTCTTTATACATATTTGATGAATGTATTTATACGGATAATCGTTCGCTTGCTACCGAATAAACCACGAGCTGCATTATACGGTGCATTGGTACGGAATAAATAGAAATTTATCTATAATCAAATTTGATCATGACCAAATTACTTTTTACCGGTGCATCTGGATTTTTGGGGTCTCATTTAAAACCATTGCTTCGAAAAGAATTTGAGGTGAAAACAATGGGATTGACGGAGGAGGATAGTTACAAAGTTAATTTAGCTATTTCAGTGCCCAACATCATTGAGAAATTCAACATAATATTACATGCCGCTGGTAAAGCACATTCGATCCCTAAAACCGAATCCGAGAAGAAAGTTTTTTTTGATGTAAACTTTCAGGGAACGGTAAATTTATGTACAGCTTTAGAAAAAAGTAGTATTCCTAAGGCTTTTATATTTATCAGTACCGTAGCCGTTTACGGCTTGGAAGCGGGTGAAAATATAACGGAGGAGTATCCACTCAATGGCGATACCCCTTATGCGTTGAGTAAAATAAAGGCAGAACAGTTTCTGACTCAATGGTGCAGAAAAAACAATGTAGTACTCAGCATTATCAGGCCTTCATTAATCGCAGGGCCGAATCCTCCGGGAAATCTGGGAGCAATGATAAAAGGGATTAAAATCGGTAAATATCTTTCCATTGCCGGTGGGAAAGCAAGAAAGAGCGTACTCATGGTTCACGATATTGCCCGTCTGCTTCCAGCTTTAATAGAGAAAGGTGGCGTTTACAACGTATGCGATGACTCACAACCTACTTTCAGAGAACTGGAAATATTGATTGCCCAACAATCGAGGAAAAACCCTCCTCAATCAATACCGTATTGGCTGGCAAAATCAATGGCTTTGACGGGAGACCTGCTGGGGAAGAAAGCTCCCATAAATTCTTTGAAATTATCTAAAATTACGGAATCTCTAACGTTCTCCAATGAAAAAGCAAAAAGGGAACTGAACTGGCAACCATTAAATGTATTGAATAATTTCAAAATCGAATAGAGAGTTAAATATGTTATATATACTTGTCACGGTAATTCTGTTTTTAACAGAACTCCTTTACTTCCGTATCGCGAACAAATACAACATCATCGACAAACCGAACGAGCGGAGTTCGCACAACTATATCACCATCCGAG
>ENA-UOOE01001603-UOOE01001603.1-fermentation-metagenome-genome-assembly--contig:-NODE-1603-length-18678-cov-5.506954_pt1 | contig 18678 bp, 23 predicted proteins | sample MGYA00245776_ERZ724021 | MGnify/ENA primary metagenome ERZ724021 (study PRJEB28704, sample SAMN03018321) | fermentation metagenome | biome: anthropogenic terrestrial biome; feature: soil; material... | reverse complement strand
CTATTTAACTCTTCTATCTTTTTATCCACATCTATTCTAGGAAATAATATATCTCCTTTATTTACTGTAGTTCCTGACCTAGTTCCATCAAAAGAAGCTATGCTGTCCCAAGATGTAACCTCTACATTAAGCTGTTTATAGATTTTTTCACTGGTTTCAGGAAGAAATGCACAAAGGCATACAGATATTATCCTTAATGATTCTGAAAGATTGTAAAGTACCGTTCCCAATCTATCCTTTTTACTTTCATCTTTGGCTAATATCCATGGAGTAGTTTCATCTATATATTTATTAGTTCTTGATATAAGTTCCCATATGTTGTCTAATGCCTCGGGTATTCTTAAATGATCCATATGTTTCTCTATTTTTATAGGTGTATCCAAAGCTAAACTTATAAGTTCGTCATCTATATCTTCCTTTTCTTTTGGTGCTGGCATAATGCCATCAAAATATTTTTCTATCATAGTACAGGTCCTTGATAATAAATTTCCTAAATCATTTGCTAAATCTGAGTTAATTTTCTTTATGAATATCTCATTATTAAACAGTCCATCAGCACCAAAAGGAATTTCTCTGAGCAAATAATATCTAACTGCATCCGTACCAAAATGATTTACTAAAACTACAGGATCTACTACATTTCCCTTAGATTTTGACATTTTCCCTCCATCTACTAGAAGCCAACCATGTCCAAATACCTTTTCCGGTACTTCTTCTCCTAAAGCCATAAGCATTATAGGCCAATAAATTGTATGAAATCTTAATATATCTTTACCTACCAAATGTACATTTGCCGGCCAATATTTTTTATACAACTTGTCATCTTCACTACCATATCCTAGAGCTGTTATATAATTTGCTAGTGCATCTATCCATACATATATTACATGCTTGTTATCAAAGGTTACAGGTATTCCCCAGTCAAAAGAAGTTCTTGAAACACAAAGATCCTGAAGCCCTGGTTTCAAGAAGTTATTTAACATTTCATTTTTTCTGGACTCAGGTTGTATAAATTCAGGATGAGTTTCAATATGTTTTATAAGATTAGGTGCATATTTTGACATTTTAAAGAAATACGCTTCCTCTTTAGCTTTTTCAACTGCTCTGCCACAATCAGGACATTTTCCGTCTATCAATTGAGTTTCAGTCCAAAACGATTCACAAGGTGTACAATACCATCCTTCATAATTTCCCTTGTATATATCTCCTTGATCATATAATTTTTTAAATATTTTTTGAACTGCCGTTATATGATATTTTTCTGTAGTTCTTATAAATTTATCATACTTTATATTCATTATTTCCCACAATTCTTTAATTCCAGCCACTATTTCATCTACATACTCTTTAGGAGTAACTCCCTTAGCCTCTGCCAGTCTTTGAATCTTTTGTCCATGTTCATCTGTACCCGTTAAAAGCATTACATCATAACCAGTAATCCTTTTAAATCTAGCAAGGGCATCTGCTGCAACAGTAGTATATGTATTACCTATATGAAGATTTGCCGATGGATAATAAATAGGTGTAGTAATGTAATATGTTCCTTTAGTCATGTTTATTTCTTCCTTTCTCTTATAATTTATATTAAAAATAAAAACCTCTATATGAAAACTTTCTTCATATAGAGGCGTAGAATACGCTTTACCACTCTATTTCATCTTTATCTCACAATAAAGACATTTGTAAGTAAATAATATTACCTTTCAATATAACGGTTGATGCCGTACCATCCTAATATTAATTTCACTACTTCAAATGGTATACTCCAGAGCCATATTCATAAACTATTTTGCTTTCGACTTTCACCAAATTGTCGACTCTCTTTGTACAAAATTAATTTACTACTCTTTCCTTCATGGTATTTAACACTATAATATGTTATATACTTTTATGTGTCAACATTTTTTACTTGAAATACTTCTTCATATTTTTTTCTTATATTTTTTAAGTCTTGCCAAAATAAAGGTTTTTTATTCTCATCTCTCAATATAGCGGAAGGATGAAAAGTAGTAGTTATATAAAATCCTTTTCTTTCAACCCACTTTCCCCTATCTCGTGTAATTCTCCAATCCTTCCCTAATATACAGCCCATTGCGGTAGCCCCAAGACAAACTATTATTTTAGGCTTTATAAGTGCTACTTGATTTCTTAAATAAGGAAGACATGTCTTTTCTTCATCTTCATAAGGAGTTCTATTATTTTTAGGTCTGCATTTACAAATATTACATATGTAATAATCTCTCTTTCTGTATAGATCCAGTGCTTCAAGAGCTTTAGTCAAAAGTTTTCCTGCTCTTCCTACAAAAGGTAATCCTATCCTATCCTCATCTGCTCCAGGTGCTTCTCCTATAAACACCATACCTGCCTTAGGATTTCCATCTCCAAAAACCATATTTATTCTATTATCACCTAAACCACACTTCTTACAATTTATACATTCTTCGTATAATTCTCTCCACTTCAACAATTCCAATCTCACCTCAAAATACCATTATCAATTATATTATACAACTAATGACTTAAAATAAACATAATATTTTTATAGAAAAAATCTCATTAAAACATAATTTTTACCACTGTTACTGCCATTATTACTGAAACCAAATCTGCCATTATAGCTGCCCAAAGGGCATGTCTTATTTTTTTTATACCTACTGCTCCAAAATAAACTGTTAATGTATAAAATATAGTTTCTGTGGAACCCATAATTACAGAAGCTACCCTGCCTATATAACTATCGGCCCCAAAATTACTTAGTATTTCACTAAATACGCCAAGAGCACCATTTCCTGATAGAGGTTTTATAAATACAAGCGGTACTACTTCTGCTGGAATACCTATAAAGTTTACTATTGGTTTTATAAATCCTATGAAATAATCTAAAGCTTTAGATTCTCTAAACACCCCTACCGCTAATAGCATTGCCAGTAAATATGGAAATATCCTAATACATATACCAATACCTTCTTTAGCACCTTCTACAAAACATTCATATACTTTAACTTCTTTTATTATTCCATAGGTAACTACAGACACTATAATTATGGGTATTATACTCTTTATTATGTAACTCAAAATTTTTCCTCCTTTTATTATAAAACCAATCAAAAATATTTTTCCATTATTCTACAACATATTAATCCAACTATTGCAGCTATAGCAGTACTAATTACCGCTGGTATTATTGTTTCTGCAGGATTTCTCGAACCCATGGCAGCTCTAATGGAAATAACCGTAGTAGGTAAAAATTGTATACATGCTGCATTTAGTATCAGAAAAAGAACCATATCATCACTGGCTTCTTCTTTTTCATTATTTAAACGACTTAATTCCTTCATGGCTTTTATTCCAAAAGGAGTAGCTGCATTGGATAATCCCATCATGTTGGCAGTAATATTCATAACTATTGCCCCCATGGCTTTTTCATCTTTAGCAGCTTTTTTAAACAATAATTTCAATATTGGCTTCATAAGCTTGGCTATTTTATACGTAAGTCCACTTCTTTCTGCTATTTTCATTACTCCACACCAAAGGCACATTATTCCTACAAGATTTATTATAAGTTTTACCGTTGAATCTGAAGAAGCTATAATAGATTTAGATACCTCTTCTCCTCTACCACAGATAATACCAAATATTATTCCAAAAACCAAAATAAAAAACCATATAATATTGATCATAATTGACTCACTTTCTAATCTTAAAATTTTTATAAAAAGTAATTATTTTACTTTTACATAATTAATATATGACAGTTATCATATATAAAATTACTAATTAAAATATATAAAATTTATATTGAAAATATTTTTCAGGAGTGTTACCATTTGTGATATGATATTTTTATAGGGAGGCTAACAATGATAATTAAAGATATAATGAAATACATAGAAAGTGAATATTCAATTATAAATTATACCCCGTGTAAAGTATGTGGTGGAAATTATATAATTAAATGTTCAAATGAAATTTTAATTGATGATATTCCTTATGATATATGCCATTGTATATGTTCAAACTGCGGTTATGAAAAAGTCTTTCAATTTTGTGCGCCTTTTATAAAAGAGGATCTCCCGATAAATATAAAAGCCATATTAAATTAAAATAATATATTTAATATATCAAGTGATTGTTAGGTTCAAGTGGAGTTTGCTCATAAGGAATGCTTTTCTCCATTTGAACCTTATTAACAGTATTCTTAGTGTCTTTAGCACTTAGAATACGTTATCCTTTAGGGGAAAAACTTATAAAGGGCATAGCCGTACTTATTCCCCTACTTTGAAGAAGTTGGAGGTAGTTAAGTTCTAGTTGCTGTTTTCGGATAAATAAAAAAGCCCTTATGAAGTTTAGTTACTTTAAAATATACCCTATAGAGCAGCCTTTTCTATTGTCTACTTTCTGAGATACATCTTAATTTTAATTTCATAGAGGCTTTTATATTACTAAAATTTTACTTTAATTTAGGTATTTCAAATTTTAATATAGTATTAGAATTTGAGGATATATCTTGTATTCCTTTCATTATATTAGGAATTTGTTTATATGCCCAAGCTATATCCGTAGCATATTGATGTTCTCCTGGATTGTCAGGATTCCATCTCATCTTATAAAGTGTATTTTGATTTTTTGTAGGGTTATTTATATATTGACTTGCTATCCAAGCTGTCCCCCCAAAAATAGCTTCTTCTGGAGTAAACCATTCATTGTCATATGCTGTCTTAGTTCCATTAATTAAAGAATTATCATCTGTGGCTCCTATACCAAAGAAATTATATACCGGTTTTCCATATATATAACTGCCGCTATCATCAACAGCCCCTCCTGTAGCCAATTTTGAAGTTCCATATCCTGTCTCAAGCATTGCATGAGATACTAAATAAGCTACACTTATATTATTTTCCTTGGCTGCATCCAAAAATGCTTGTCCCATTCCTTCAAAAATTCCTTTTCCCTTCAAAAAACTATTTAAATTATCTACCGTAATTCCCTCTGAATATGTAAGCTTTAAAAATTGATATTTTCCATAACTATCAAGAAAGTTATCTGGATTAACATAGTATTTTATCTGATTTTTAGTTGCTGCATTGTCCATTATACTAGTCTCAACAAAAACTGGCTTGCTATATGAATTAAACTGGGTGTCTACCATTTTATCCAAGGTTATGTCATATTCTACATATTGGTTATTTTCATCATTTATACTATCAACACATCTAAAGTAATCTACAATATAATTATCATAATCTGTATTTACATCTCTATGAGCTCCTGTTATCCCCTGTCTCTTTACATATATAATTACTTTATATTTTTCTCCATTAGTTCCTGAACTTAATGTATTCAACGCTGTTATTTTACCATCTACTACAGTAGTATATCCTTTAGTAAGTTCTGTATAAACTCCACTTTCACCTGACTGCCTATTTATAAAAACTCTGTATTGAACATTGGATGAATCAGAATTTACAAAAAATCCTTGATATTGAGATGACAATAAAGGAGTATACTCAAATCTACTGGAAGTTATCTTAGGAAGACCTGAATAACTAGTACCATCTGAATACTCATTTATTGTTGTAAATTGTAAGCTTACTGGACTTGATAGTTTTTTGCCTGAAATTGATTCAAGTCCTGTTCCTATAATTAAATTATATGTCTCACCAGGATTATATCCTGATACCTTAGGACTTATTACTACAGTACTTAGATCACTTCCCTGTGTTACTACCACAGGTACCTCAACATTACTCTTGTCCATAACTTTTATATTAGTGTTATTTACAGTAGTTGATTTTAATTCAATATTGAATTTAACAGTCCACTCTTTATTAGTATTAATATTTACCTTAGGTGTTGGTATAAAAGAACTTGCATATACCTTAAATTGAGAAAATGTCATTAAAAATAGTACCGATAAAATGGCTGCTTTCACTCTTTTATTCAAATTTACACCTCCTAAAAATATTGATTATCAAGTAATTCTTAGATTCAGCGGAGTTTGCTCATAATCACCGCTTTTCTCCAACTGAATCTTAAAAAAACTTATCCAGGCGCACAACAGTACTTATCCTCCACTTTGAAGAAGTTGGGAATTTAGCTTAATTGCCACCTTTGGATAAAATTTTACCTAGTTCGAAACTTCATATTGACTATTTGTCAATCTTCTTTTAAATTCATTCATATCATGATTAGAACTTATATACACTCTATTTAACATGTATAATCCCTGATTTTTATTAGACCATCCTCCTATAGCAGTAAAAGCCATATTATATCCTACTGATTTCACAGCTCTTAAAGTATCTTCATTCCATTTTCCATAGGGATATGCAATATACTTTACCTCTTTATTCAAGATTTTTTCTAAAAATTCTTTTGAATCTTTAAGAGTCTTTATTTGAGCATCATAATCCAAATCACTTAAATTATCATGATTTACGGTATGACTTTCAATATCTAATCCATAGTTTGACATCTCTTTTAATTCATTAGAAGTCAAAAAATCTTTTTCTTTGTCTATAGTACTTGTGATTATAAATATAGTAGCCTTAAAACCTAACTCTTTTAATATGGGAAAGGCATTTTTATAGTTATCCCTATATCCATCATCAAAAGTTATAATTACAGACTTATTAGGTACTGGATTATTATTAACTAAAAAGCTATAAAATTCATCTAAAGTAAGGGTAGTATATTTATTGTCCTTTAAATACTGCATTTGCTGCTTAAATTTTTCTTTCGGGATTCTCAGTTCATTTCCTTCTTCATAATCTATAGAATGATAATACAATACAGGGATAGATTGTGAGTTATATATTAAATTCCCCTCTATAGATTGGTTATCTTCATCAACAACTTCATTAGTATATTGTTTTTTCTTGTCATTTTCAATCTGTTTAGAATTTAAATTCTCAGTTATGTTACTTTTTTTTTTCATCTGTAAATAAAAATCTGGTTTTATAAATCACAAATATTCCAGATAAAATAAATAATATTATCATTAATTTAACTAAAATTTTTATAATATTATTTTTCATTTTTTCACTTCCCTGTTAAAATATACTTAATATTTTATGAATTATACACATTATCCACAAATAGCTGTGGACAACTTGCCATTTTACAATTGCCATAACTTCTAAAATTTTGTATACATATACACTATTAGTATAAATTCCTCATTCAATGTAAATTATACTAAAAAATTATTAATTTGTCTAAATTTAATTAAGTATACACAAAGCTATGAATATTATTCACTAAACATTATACATTTATTTAAAATAATAGTAACTAAATTAGATCCATGACCATATAATATTAATACCCACATAGTTACAAAGCTCATATATTATAACTAACATTTCCTCATACAAAAAATATACCTTTTTATCTCAAAAAATTAAGAGGATCACCTTTCCTCTTAATTTCTTTACTTTACTAACTTTGAATAAGATTTCTTTTAAAATAATTTTTGCACTTTTTACAATTTTATTAACATTTGTTTGAACTTATGTTATTATTTAAATAAGAAAATATTTTATGAAAGGTGGGGTTATTGTATGAAAGATAACGTTACCAAAGTAGATTTCTCAAAAAATAAAAAAAATGAAAAAATGACATTATTTCTTTCACTAAAAAAATTTTTTATAAATCTTTTTAGTTCTAAAAATAAAACTCATAAAGAAGATAATAAAATAATTCCATATTCTCGTTATATATCCTAGGTGCTTAATCAATGCACCTTTTTATTTCATATATGATAAAATATAATAAAAATTTATGGAGGATTTACTATGAGAATTGGACTTGGCTATGACGTACATAAACTAGCTTATAACATACCTCTTATATTAGGTGGTGTAAATATTTCTTTTAATAAGGGATTAGTTGGACATTCTGATGCTGATGTACTTGTTCATGCAATAATGGATGCTCTATTAGGAGCTACATCTTTAGGAGATATAGGAAAACATTTTCCCGATAGTGATATGAAATACAAAAATATCTCCAGCCTTAAATTATTACATTACGTATCAAATCTAATAAGAAACAAAGGATATTCTATAGGCAATATAGATTCCACTATAATAGCTGAAGAGCCCAAATTATCTCCTTATATACCTGAAATGAGACTAAATATAGCTAAAACTTTAAAAGTAGATATATCTATAATAAGTGTAAAAGCTACTACTGAGGAAGGTCTGGGATTTACAGGTAAAAAAAAGGGAATAGCTGCTCAAAGCATATGCTTATTATATAATAATTCAAAACAAACTATAGATTTTTAATTTATTCTAATTTTATATATTGTCAAAAAACTTCCTTATTATTATAGACTCTAATAAAAGTCGCAAGGAAGTTTTTAATAATTTTTTTATTTTTCTTCATAATTATTTACTATATTTTGAACCAACTTTTTAATTGCACTTGCCTGACAAATTAAAGACATGACCATAAAAAAAACCATTATTTTTTCTTCTTCATGAATTTTTAAATTCATATCTTTTACCATATTTTGAAATTTACTTTCATTAAGATATTCTTTTTCGATTAAGTTTTTAAAGCTATCTTGCTGTAAGTCAGAAAATATCTTATAGGCGTTTTCCCAAGATATTATATCGTCTTCTCCATTATTTATTTCATTAAAAGCTAACCTAAATACTTTTTTTATCTCCTCTGTAGTTAATATAGGCCTCATATAACTTAATAAAATAAGCTGAACTAAATGAACTTTGGTATAACCTCTTTTTTTTCCGTCTTCTGGTCTAGATATAACTTCATTCTTTATATAATTTTGCACTATATTATTAGTATACTTTTCTCCTTTAAATTTATCATTTAAATAATCTGTTACCTGAGATAAAAATAGATCATATCTTGGCAAGTCTTCATAAGGTATTATATTATTATCTGATATGTTTTTAGCAATCTTATTTATATATTCTATTCCAAATCTACGTTCATCCAATATTAACATCCTCCAAACCAATGTATTTCTAAAAAAAATTTAAAACATTAAATCATATCTATATTATATTGCATAGACATATTGTTTACAAATCAAACATCCTATAAAAATATAAGATTTCATTAGAATATCTTAGATAAACCGTATTAATATACTTTAAATGAGTTAATATTATACTTGTTATATGTTATTATATACCGTATAATAAGTTGTATACATTGATAAACATATTATGTTACTATTATAGTGGAAAACATATATTATTTTAGGTATCTAAATATCAATCAAAAGGTGCCTAAGGGGAGGTGTGTAAAATCAAATTAAATAAAAAATATTTTATCATATCCCTGTTACTTACTTTTTTATTTTTATGGGTACATGCTGTCACTCCACAATTAATTACTTTAAAAACAACTACAGATTCCATTACTGTACATGCTAAAAGCTCAAAATCCAGAAGTTCTTCTTCAACTGGAAGTACTTCAAAATCTTCTGGAAATAGTTTTAAATCTGGCAGCTTTTCTTCACCTAAATCTAGTAATAATAGTAGTTCTAAAAATAATACTAATTCTAGTTCCAAAAGTAGTTCTAGTGGAGATTTTAAATCCGGTAGTTTTTCTTCGCCTAACTCCAGTAATGCTTCTAATACTAATAATAGCTCTAATTCCAGCAATAGTTCTAGTGGAGATTTTAAATCTGGTAGTTTTTCTAAAACTCCCGATAGTTCTAATACATCTACTAATACTAATTCACAATCTAGTAAAGGCTATACCAATGAAAAAAAACGTTCTATTTTACCGATACCCATCCCTATATTTTGGGGAAATAACCACTATACAGGTAACAGCAGTAGTCTTTTAGCAAGTTTCTTCTGGGGTTTTGTTAAATTTATAATATTTATTATTGTATTGATATTTATTATTAATATGATAAAAAAATATAAGAGAAATAAAAAATAATTTGAGGAGGATTTTTATGGGAGTATTAAAAAGAATATCTAATATTTTCAGAGCAAAAGTAAATAACACTTTAGATGGGATGGAAAACCCTATTGAATTGCTGGATCAAAAACTTAAAGATATGGAGGATAGTTTAAATAAAGCTAAATTATCTTCTGCACAAATACTAGGTAATGTACATGAAATTAAGAAGAAAATGGAAGACTCAAAGAGAATATCTTTAGAATTTGATGAAAAAGTTAAACTTGCTTTGAGTAAAAACAATGAAGATCTTGCTAAAAAAGCTTTAGAACGAAAATTAGAGGCTGATAAAACCTATGCTTCTTTAGAATCAAGTTATAAAGATGCCTGTGAAAAAGCTGAGGCAATAAAAACTAAATTAAAAGAATTAGAAGAAGAAATTAGAAAAACTAGAACATATAGAGATGAAGCTGCTGCAAGATTTAATAATGCTGAGGCCTCTAAAAAAGTAAATGAAATATTAGCCAACGTAGAAACAGGTGGAAACAAAATAAATATAGATGACATTGAAAGAAAAATTCAGAACAAGGAAGCTTTAGCTGAAGGCCTTGGTGATTTAAGACAGGAGGACTCGTTAGAAAAAGAATTTGAAAAATTAAATGAAATCAACATAGATGAAGAATTAAAAAAATATAAGCAAAATTAGGTGATACCATGGGAAAAACAGATCAGTTTATAAAAGCAGAAAAGGATAAATACGGAAAAATATTTGTAGATATAAATTATGCCATAAGTTCTGTTTCTCCTTTTTTGGACAAGGATACTTTAAGTATAAGAAAGTATGTAGCTAAAATATCAATTTTAAAAAAGTATATAGATTTAATTGAAGAAGTAGAAAAGGAATTTAAAAATATAAGCCTTTTAAATAGATTAAAAGGAAATAAATATATATCTCTAATAAAAGACTATAAAAATGATAATTATCAATCCTTACTGCAACTTGAAAAATGTTCTAGTTGTCAATGTTTAAATTGTACAGCTCCTTGTAGTTTTGATAGTTGTCTTGGATGTAAATCTGGTTCTAAAATTGTACATTGTGATAGGAAAAGAATAAATGCTTCAAAATATGATACTTTCTTTGTAGACTTAACTAATAATAAAACTGGTGAAAGTAATAGGTATACTGTGCTTTCAACACTTCAAGATGTACAATTAAATAAAAAATATATAATTATTGAAAATATTGCCTTAAAAGAAAAGTTTATATTATATTATTATCCTGGAATTTCTGAGGATAGTTATGGAGAAATATCAAATGCTGAAGAATTTGACTTTATAATTTCAACTTTTCAGTCCATAGAAGAATAAATATATTGTCAATTCAAAATATTTGTCCACAGAAAACACAAAGTTATCAACAATTTCTGTGGATAACTTATGCATACTACATCAAAATTAAAAGAATACTTATTTATATTGTAAATAAGTGTTCAGACTGCTGACAAACATATTCTGTCAGTAGTTTTTTGTTTTGGACAAAAATGATTTTGAGTTTTTATGTAGAATATAAATATTATATATTTCATTTTGGAAGATTATATCTTGGATCATAGAACCGTAGTGACCTGTACTCGAATTGATGAACACATATGAGTTAGATATAATAATTATATGGAGGAGATAATAAATGTCAGGTAATGGTAAGAGGTATAATGCAGAATTTAGATCAGATGCCATAAAACTTGTACTGGAAAAAAGAAGGTTTGTGAACAGCGCAGCAAAAGATTTGGGTATAAATGACCAGACCTTGAGAAATTGGGTAAATAGCAAAAATGAGACGTCAGCGTGGCCATACATTCGGTTACAAAGATGTGCAAATTATTTAATGTGTCATGCAGTGGATGTTACTGAATAAGCCGTTAAAAAGTAAGATAAAAGCTGAAAACAAGCAGATACTTAAAATAGTACGGTCCAGTTATTTTAAAAGCCATGGGATTTGCGGGCTTGACAAGCTTCTTTGTGATGTAAGAGAAAAATTTCCACACTGCAGCAGGCAGAGACTTTACAGGATACAAAGTGGAAATAAACTTTACTCCATAGGGAAAAGAAAATTCAAGGCAACTACATACTCCGATCATAAACTTCCAGTAGCTGAGAATCTTTTAAACCAAGATTTTAAAGTTGAAAGTTCAAATTCTGTGTGGGTAACTGATATCAGTTATATTGGTATACATGAAGGCTGGCTATACCTTGCAACTGTAAAAGATTGTGTTCGAAGGAATAAAATAACATGCAGCATGCTCAATTCAGAAAAAAATTTAAGATTTTAATGGCATCATAGCTAATTTTATATGGAATATTATAATCAATGGCAAGAATAATAATTATGCGACATTAAGAGAATTTCTAACTCTAAAGTGTCCACTTTTTCGAAAAAAGCTCATATATTTCAAGAAAATATAAATGTAGTCTATTGTCTTAAATTATATTATAATTTGTCGTATTATGATATTGACATTTATTCTTGAGTATTACTGTTTTAATGTGATCTTGTTAGAATGTTACAGTTCATCTCATTCCATCCCTATACCATAATTCCGGCAACATTTTCAACATTATGTAATAAACCTAATTATTTTACGAAAGTAATTGATATTATCAAGTACTTTCTAATATAATATAGTAAAGAACTATATTATATTAGAATACTTTATACGATGAACTAATTTAGTTAGGAGTGCTGTTGTAGTGGAATTCGAAAAGGAATTATTAAAAGGCTATATTGATATAATCGTTTTATCAATCTTAAAACATAAAGATATGTATGGTTATGAAGTTGGAAAAACCATAAAACAAACAAATAAAAACTTTGAGATGAAGGAAGCAACCTTATATGTATCTTTAAAGAGACTGGAAAAGAGAAATTATTTGGAAGGATACTGGAATGACGATGAAAATACTGGTGGCGGGAGAAGACGTTATTATAGGATTACACAAGAAGGTTTGAATTTTTTTAAAGAAAAAGTTCAGGAATGGGTGGTTCTTAGGGAACTATTAGATCATTTTTTGGAGGTGAACATTAATGAATAAAATTGACCTGTATGTAGACCGTATTTGCAGCAAGTTCAATGAATCTGACAAGGATATCCAAATACTTAGAGAAGAACTGAAATCAAACCTTCATGATGAGGTATTAGAGCTGCAAGATCAAGGTTTCAGCGAGGAAGAAAGTATAAAAATTACCTTGAAGAATTTTGGTGAAGAAAACAATGTTATTTCAGAAATGAACAGCATATGGACAAGAAAAAGCGAGTTTACTTTGAAAATTGTAAAAACAGCAATTGCCATTTTTATAACTGGTTGTATCTTGTTCATCATTCATATTCTTTTTAATAATGGCAGTCTTACTTTTCAAAATCTTACTTCTTTACTTTTTAGTATTTCTTGGATTATCGGGTGCATTGCTTTCTACCAACATATCAATATTGAAAACAAAAGCGTATTTTTATATCTAATAGCCCTATGCGATATCATCTTTAGTGTATTTTTTGTTTCCTTTATACTTTTTCCAAATCACGTAAAAGAAACTTTAATCATTATATCTGGCATTATATTAATTACAGTTTTAATTATGAAGGTATATTTCATTAAGAATAAACTTCAAAATCAAAAATAAAAGTAAAATGAAATAATAAAAATTTAATTTTTATGGGGAGGTTTAATTATGTCTAATTTAAATTCTTTTAAAATTTTATCAAATCTTGAAAATGAAAAATCAGAGGTTAAAAAGCTGAGTATTACAGATGCAGTACTTGCTGCAATTTCTTATATATTGATATTGTATTTTTCTTTAGGCATCAGTTTCCATGTGATTAGCCTATTCAACAATATCATATTAAAATTGTCATTGTCTATTTTTATATTAGGAGTTACTTTTTTCGCAGTTACTGCAGTATTCTATGGATATTACATTACTAATCTTAGTAAAGATAAAATTAAAGTGAGACCGGTAAAAAAATTTACTTTAATTAATTCATTGCTTCTAATACTGATTGTTTTAGGTTATCTGCTGTTTTTCGATTCACTTTTGATGCCAATAGATAAAATTCTTCCGGGATTTAGCTTAGTTATGAAAAGCATACAACTTATTAATAAAAATCCTGTATTTTTTATTGGATACTCATATGTCATTGGACCTTTATTAACAGAGTTTGTATTTAGAGGTATTATTGTCGGCGGACTTTCCAAAAAATATTCCAATCTAAAAGCAATATTGATATCCTCACTGCTGTTTGGAATATCTACCTTTAGCCCTGCAGCATTTATGTGCGCTTTTATACTTGGAATCTTATTAGGTTACCTTTATATAAAAACTTATTCATTATATTTATGTATAATTGGCGATATACTCTATAATGTAATTACAAGCATTTTACTTCAATGCTATCCACAGTTTTTATTGCTAATTAGCTCAAATATTCTTATTATAGCCCTATTATCTATCATTGGACTTTTGATAATGTATCTTGGCATAAAAAGACTTTCCTCAAATATTGAAAAGACTGCTTTACAATAACACTTTTAAGATGTCAACTGTACTTGATACAGGCTGCAAGCAATTTTATTATCTCGCATTCGTCTAATTCCCTTAAACCTACCTTCATAATCCTGTACAGTTGCTCTTAATTAAGCTAATTATATAACGAATAAGAACTCTCTTAAAATAATGTCTTTACAACTATATAAATAATTTTAAATTATTATTATTTAAAACTATTTATTAAAAAACTATAATAACTATTGAATATTTAATTTTTTTAGGGTATAATTAAAGAGTAAATTCAATTTAGTACTTAGGCTAAAAAATAAACTAATATGTGTAATGAGAGGAGGCATTACTTACATGTTAAATTTTGTATAGGTAATAAACCAGGTAAAGGTAACTATAAATGTACTACATATGGTGAAATAGTAGTTCTTGGAAAGGATACAGATTTTTTACATCGTTGTCCTAGGTGCCATCGTATAGAATTTGAAAAAATTTAATATTATCAAGTGATTCTTAGGTCAATATAAAAAAATATTTTTCAGTTATAAATATTAAGGAGGAATAATTATGATAGAAATTAAGCAAGTATATAAATGTGAAGTCTGTGGAAACATAGTGGAGGTTCTTTATAATGGAGGAGGCACTTTGGCTTGCTGTGGTCAACCAATGAAGCTTATTGAAGAAAATACTGTAGATGCAGCTTCTGAAAAGCATGTACCCGTAATCGAAGAAATAGATGGAGGAGTAGTAGTTAAAGTTGGATCAGTTGAACATCCAATGCTGCCAGAACATTATATTCAATGGATTGAGGTTCATACTGAAAATAAAATTTATAGAAAGTATTTGAAACCAGGAGAAAAACCAGAAGCTACATTTAAATTAGATGAAAAATTAGTAATGGCACGAGAATATTGTAATTTACATGGACTCTGGAAAAAATAATCAAGTTATTCTTAGGTTCAGGTGGAGTTTACTGTAGAGAACTGCTTATTTCCATCATGAACCTTATTAACAGTATTCTTAGTGTCTTTAGCACTTAGAATACGTTATCCTTTAGGGGAAGAACTTATCCAGGCGCGTAGCAGTGCTTATTTCCCACTTTGAAGAAGATGAGAGTATTAGCAATGGTAGCGTTCGGATAAAAACTTATGTTTTATGATAGTCTCCTAAATAAACTGAGAAGACTATTAATCTATTTGATAAATAGTCATTAAAAATTATCAATCAAGTTACTTATAAATGTATTAAAAAATACTTATTTTTAAATTATAAAACAAAATATTAATTTATTTTTAGGAGGTAATTTCTATGGCATCTTTAAAAGGTACAAAAACTGCTGAAAATTTAATGAAGGCTTTTGCAGGAGAATCTCAAGCAAGAAATAGATACACTTATTATTCATCTACTGCTAAAAAGGAAGGTTATGTTCAAATTTCTAACATATTTTTAGAAACTGCTGAAAATGAGAAAGAACATGCCAAAAGATTTTTTAAATTTTTAAATGAAGATTTATTAGGAGAATCTGTAGAAATAAATGCTTCTTATCCAGTTGCTCTGGGAGATACCAAAACAATTCTTAAAGCAGCTGCAAAAGGTGAGAATGAAGAATGGTCGAAACTTTATCCAGAATTTGCTGACATAGCTGATAAAGAAGGTTTTTCTGATATAGCAGAGGTTTTTAGAAAAATAGCTGAAGTTGAAAAACATCATGAAGAAAGATATTTAGCTTTACTTAAAAATATAGAAAACAATACCGTATTTAAAAAGCAAAAAGTACACAAATGGAAATGTATTAACTGCGGATATATTTATGAAGGAGTATTTGCTCCTGAAGTTTGTCCTTCCTGTGCACATCCTCAATCATATTTTGAAATATTTATAGAAAACTATTAGTAACTTCAAAAGGAGTGCTGCAAAACTACTTTAAAAGGTAGTTTTGCAGCACTCCTTTTGTAATCAATATAAATACTTATTTATATCGTAAACGGGTATTCTTTTAATTAAGTTAAATATAAATTTTAGAAGTCTGTGATTTTAAATAATTTAATGCATCTTCTCTAGTAATTATTTCGCCTAAATATCTGAGCCTACGAATACTTTCAATTGCAGTTTTTACCTGAGGTCCTGATTTAACCAATACTTCAACAACCTCTTCTCCACTTAGAATTTTATTATCTCGTATACTACAATATAATTTATATTCTTTTAACATCTCCTCAATAAATTCTTTAAACCCTGAATTTTTATCTTTTATCTCTAATAACATTTTGGTAGCACAATTATCACAAAACGCAGTAATAATTATTTCTACTACATATCCATCATATTTATTAAAAAATTTATAAAAAGCCTTTTTTCTATTTATAGTTTTATTTGTAAAAATGCTCAGTGGATACATATGTCCTTCTACTATATTTTCTATATATTTTGTTGCCTTTTTAGATAATTTCATATAATTGCAAAAATTTCTACATATAGCAGCTCCCTTTATTTCATGTTTGTAAAAACTTACTTTATCTCCTACTTTTTTATACGCTTCATATTTGCCTATATCATGTAAAAAGCAGGCCAAAGCTAAATATTCTTTTAATTTAAATTCACCCATTTTAGTATTTAATTTATTGATATCTAAATTTTCAAAATTTATACTGCCATTTAAAATATCTTTAAATATTCCATAAGTTAAATTTAAATGAGTAAATACATCTTCAACATGATATTTACATTTTCCTATAGTTTTAGATTCTTCTATATAAGGAATTATATACCTTAGTATTCTATAATTATCAAGAATTTCAAAGGCTCTTCCATATTTATCACTTTCTATTATAAGCATAAGTTCGTTGAAAATTCTTTCCTTGGGTAGATCCACTATTTTACCTTTGAATTTTTCAATATTATTCTCAGTTTCTAAATTAAAATGCATCCCTAAACTTATACAAAATCTAATACCCCTTAATATTCTACAAGGATCATATTCTAGACTTCTATCAGTAACATTTTTTATTATCCTACTCTGAATTGCCCTTCTTCCATAAAAAGGATCTATTATTTTATTATCGCCAAGTCTTAAGGCTATGGCATTAATTGTAAAATCTCTATTTCCCAAATCTTCTTCAATGGAATTTCCTTTCATAAGAGATACGTCTATTTTACTTTGATCTTTTACACATCTATATATAGATACACTTTTTTTTATAGGGAAAAATTTATATCCTTTATTTTGAAGTTTATTTATAAGTTCATGAATATCTCCATTAAACACAAAATCTGCATCTTTAGGCTGAGAGACTATATTTATTAACTTATTTCTTATATATCCTCCTACTAAATAAAGTTCTCCTTCTACTTCATTAATTATATCTTTTACATCATAAATAAATTTTTTTATATAATTCAAATTTATCACCTACTCCCCTATTTATTTTATCATACAAGAATACTGAATTTCTACAGATAAAACTTCCTTATTTTAAAATTAATATAATCTGAATAGTTCATTTGGAATTTCGACATATAATATGAATTATCCATTTAGTTACTTTTTTCTTATATATATATTTGAAAAGTTATCTAATTTTTTCTTTTATTTTATCATTAATCCCAAGATTAAACCATTACAAAATTGTAATTATTATTGACTTTTGTATATTTTGGTAGTATATTAACTTTAGATGGAATTTGATAAGAAATTTGTAAAATATCTTATCAAAATGTGTTGACTTTTAATGTAATTTTTGCTATTATTTAATTGTATCTATGTCGAATTATGGAATCAAAGGGGGAAAACAAATGAAATCGACAGGTGTTGTAAGAAGAGTAGACGAGCTAGGAAGAATTGTTATTCCTATAGAATTAAGAAGAACTCTAGACATCGCTGAAAAGGATGCCTTAGAAATATATGTAGATGGCGAACAAATCATATTAAAGAAATATGAACCTGCATGTATTTTTTGTGGTGATGCACGAGATGTAGTAAACTATAGAGGCAAAAATATCTGCAAAAGCTGTCTAAATGAATTAAAAGAAGGAAAATAACAATTACATAAAAAACTGACATCGAAATTTCGATGTCAGTTTTTTATTTATTCCTAATTATTAATATACTTGTAAAACATCACAGCTAAACTCTTTGTAGTTAAAATAAAGCTAACTATGTATATATGTCTTTTTAGTCTATGTCTATTATTATGTTATTTAACTCGTCTTCCTCCACTAAAATCAGATCTGGCATCCAA
>ENA-UOOE01001602-UOOE01001602.1-fermentation-metagenome-genome-assembly--contig:-NODE-1602-length-18691-cov-72.725800_pt1 | contig 18691 bp, 12 predicted proteins | sample MGYA00245776_ERZ724021 | MGnify/ENA primary metagenome ERZ724021 (study PRJEB28704, sample SAMN03018321) | fermentation metagenome | biome: anthropogenic terrestrial biome; feature: soil... | reverse complement strand
CCAAGTCCGTAGTGGGCTTTCACCACCAAGTTATTGCCCATGCTGGGCACACTAACAGGTATCAGGTACCTAAAGGCACCTATACCCCAGGCAGAGAAGTTAAACTGATAATTAAAGATGGTAAAATGGATATTATTGATAGTAAAACAAATGAATTTATTGTAAGCCATCTTGTAAGCAGTGAAACTAATAAACTGATTAGGATTGACCATCCTGAAAGGAACAAGAGCAAGACTGTCAATGAAATGTATGAAAAAGCCTTCTATGTCTTGGAAAAAACGACAATGCGAAAATTCTTTTAGATACTATACGAATAGAGAAATCCAGGTACTGCAAAGACCAATTTGGCGTGATAATAAATGCTGTTCCAAATTATGAAGCACCAATTGTTGAAGAAGCATTGGAATACTGTATTAAGAGGAAATTGTTAAGTGCAGGTATGTTTAAGGATGCCCTCGAATATATCAGACAGCAGCATAAAGAGGATTTAGGTAAAAAGTATTTACCGGCAGATATATCCATTCCTTCAAAGTATAAGGGCTTAAGACCAGAGGTAAGAAGCATACAGGAATATGTAAATGCCTTGAAGGAGGATAAAAGTAAATGGAAAAATTAGAACAGATACATGACTATGCTAAAAATCTAAATCTTAATTATTTAAAGATAAATGCTTGCAAAGTCATTGAGGATGCTGATTTAAAGGATATGTCCTACCAAGACTTTCTTCTATCCGTACTTGAAAATGAAATAACCTTAAAGAATAAGAAAGCCCAAGAGAAAAGAATAAAAGATGCTGAATTCCCGGTAATAAAGAGAATCGAGGATTTTGACTTTAACTTTCAGAAATCTGTAACACATAAGCAGATAAACAGGCTTCTTGAGATGGAATGGATAGACAGGATGTATAATCTGATTTTTCTTGGACCTCCTGGCGTAGGTAAAACTCACCTGGCAATATCTTTGGGATATAAGGCCGTGGAGGCAGGATATAAAGTAAGTTTCACTACTATGGACAAACTTATGCATACATTAAAAACGCAGGAGATATCAAGAAGAAGCAAAGGCAAAATGAATAGAATTTTATCTTCAAGTCTTGTAATAATAGATGAACTTGGATACCTTCCAATATCAAGAGATGAAGCCAATATGTTTTTTCAGTTGGTATCTGTACTTCATGAACAGGCTTCGATGATTATCACTTCAAACAAGGGCTTTGAAGACTGGTCAGAACTGATGGGGGATCCTGCTCTTACAACTGCCATACTTGATAGAATTTCGTATAGATGTGAACTCTTTAATATGAATGGCAAAAGTTACAGACTTGAGCACAGGGAATCTTTATTTTAACCAAGTAAAAATGGAAAAACTTCAGGAAAATTATTTGCCGAAATTTCTCCAAAATTACTTGCCAGTAACATTTGTATACCTAATATGTTACATACGCCTTTAATAAGAATATTTTTATCCAATTTTTCTTTTGTTAATATTGTAGTTTCATTCATTTATTTCTCGTCTCCCATATTTTCATAACTTTATCAACTTTATCTATTTCAATACAACCTTTGTTAAGGTTCATCACTTGAAATTAAAATAGGAAAAGACAAATTTGAAAGTAATTTCAATACAATCCTTGTTAAGGTTTATCCATGCCCCAGAACTTGTACCACGATTGGCATTAATTTATTTCAATACAACCCTTGTTAAGGTTCATCGCCATATTGGCTATTTTTATAATAGTACCTTCGACTTATTTCAATACAACCCTTGTTAAGGTTCATCTTTGAGTTACTTGGCACCGGCTTCACCAAGCTTAAATTTCAATACAACCCTTGTTAAGGTTCATCCAGTACGTTAGGGCCAATACTGCAATTAAGAGTGCTATTTCAATACAACCCTTGTTAAGGTTCATCGAAGTAATTCTCAATATAGACGATATAGGAAAAAATTTCAATACAACCCTTGTTAAGGTTCATCTTGTAAACGTCCCTGTTACATCACCGCTGTATTCTATTTCAATACAACCCTTGTTAAGGTTCATCATCTTTATAACTTGAATATCCTGCTGTATTTGTTACATTTCAATACAACCCTTGTTAAGGTTCATCAGGTAAAGTTATGATGGAAAATATAATCATTAGTGTATTTCAATACAACCCTTGTTAAGGTTCATCAAATGGTATATGCGAAGGATATTGCCACAGCGATATATTTCAATACAACCCTTGTTAAGGTTCATCTTTTATATTGCGATCCAGAAACGAAAAAGGTTTGGTAATTTCAATACAACCCTTGTTAAGGTTCATCATATTATCATGATAGGTTGGATAATCTTACTTTTGAATTTCAATACAACCTCAACAATGTTCAGACATTTGTAAATGCATAAAGCCATTTCAATACAACCCTTGTTAAGGTTCATCAGGCAATTATAGCTGCCGCAACTCAGACAAGAGAATTTCAATACAACCCTTGTTAAGGTTCATCGCGGATTTCCGGATACTGGTGAATTATTCATGGCTCGATTTCAATACAACCCTTGTTAAGGTTCATCTAATAGAAACATGATTATTGAGAAAATAGTACTTTAATTTCAATACAACCCTTGTTAAGGTTCATCTCCCTGCTGGTCTATTTTTCAATGGGGTAATACCAAATTTCAATACAACCCTTGTTAAGGTTCATCTCTGTGTTTAAATTGTGCCTTTCTCCTGTTTCAATCATTTCAATACAACCCTTGTTAAGGTTCATCCATTGCAATTATGCATTCTACTGTTGCAACAAGCCTATTTCAATACAACCCTTGTTAAGGTTCATCTTTATGCAAATAAAGAAAATGCAAATCCACTTTCAATATTTCAATACAACCCTTGTTAAGGTTCATCTGAAATAATACAAGATGCAGGCAGCTTCATACCTAAATTTCAATACAACCCTTGTTAAGGTTCATCCCATTTTGCAGCCGTTTTAGTTTTATTGGCGAATACAATTCCAATACAACCCTTGTTAAGGTTCATCCTATCATATCCGCATTTATATTTATATTATCGCATTATTTCAATACAACCCTTGTTAAGGTTCATCGTTTCTTTTCTTCTTGTTGCCCTTTTGCCATATTCGATTTCAATACAACCCTTGTTAAGGTTCATCGGACTATTTTAGGAAGGACAACCCTGTTAAATGGAGATTTCAATACAACCCTTGTTAAGGTTCATCTATTGTTATATGTTTCTTACTTAAAGAGATTACAGAATTTCAATACAACCCTTGTTAAGGTTCATCGTTACTAATTTTAATTTCTTTCCTTCTCTTTGTTTATTTCAATACAACCCTTGTTAAGGTTCATCATATTTTGGCTTGAAAGCTGCTGTAGTGTTATATTATTTCAATACAACCCTTGTTAAGGTTCATCGCCTTTCAGAACAGTCCTTCCTCCTGGCTGTTCTATTTCAATACAACCCTTGTTAAGGTTCATCACAATATTCCTTTGAACAAGTTGACACCTTAATAGAATTTCAATACAACCCTTGTTAAGGTTCATCGTGTAGCCTTCTTTCACGATCAGCGCGTTCGTGTATTTCAATACAACCCTTGTTAAGGTTCATCCTTCCATGCTTCGAGTAGTGCGGCACGGCTGGCGGAATAATTTCAATACAACCCTTGTTAAGGTTCATCTTCTGTTGCTGGTTCTTTCCCTATGTCGTCGATTAATTTCAATACAACCCTTGTTAAGGTTCATCTGGTGCAACTCTCAACCTTGAGAACTTTCTCGCGTCCTATTTCAATACAACCCTTGTTAAGGTTCATCGCCGATCTCTTTGCCGTTTATTACGATCTTTACCTTATTTCAATACAACCCTTGTTAAGGTTCATCGTCAACCACTTTAGTGACACCTATGTCATTGAAGTTGATTTCAATACAACCCTTGTTAAGGTTCATCATGATGTTCTTGAAAGATTATATGATTGTTTGGAACATTTCAATACAACCCTTGTTAAGGTTCATCTGGAAATGACTTGAAGATTGTTATTCAGGCAAATGTATTTCAATACAACCCTTGTTAAGGTTCATCATCAAAGCAACATTGTCTTCAACCCTGGATGCTATTATTTCAATACAACCCTTGTTAAGGTTCATCGGCAAAGGTCATAAAAAGGACACCAGTTGGTGAATAATTTCAATACAACCCTTGTTAAGGTTCATCTTTTCGCAAAGAATTAATGCTGGGAAAGATGCAATATTTCAATACAACCCTTGTTAAGGTTCATCAGGAGAATTAGAAGATGCAAACGAGCCAAGACCTATATTTCAATACAACCCTTGTTAAGGTTCATCTAGGAGAACAACAAGGCTACAGTTACACAATTACGCAATTTCAATACAACCCTTGTTAAGGTTCATCTCAACTATAAAAAATATGATAGTTGACGTTCATGGTATTTCAATACAACCCTTGTTAAGGTTCATCGTTCCTGAAACATACAAGAGCTATGAGGTTAAGATATTTCAATACAACCCTTGTTAAGGTTCATCCCATACCACTGATTATTTTTTGCTCCCCCATTAACTATTTCAATACAACCCTTGTTAAGGTTCATCTCTATCTTCGGTCGGGTAGAGGATTTCTTATATTCAATTTCAATACAACCCTTGTTAAGGTTCATCGCAATCTCAATAAACTATCAGATAGATCAAAATAATTTCAATACAACCCTTGTTAAGGTTCATCGGAATGTTCAAAAAAAGAGGAAATGAAATAATCTTATTTCAATACAACCCTTGTTAAGGTTCATCGATGGACAATAGCAAAAAAAAGAGGAATAAACTAATTTCAATACAACCCTTGTTAAGGTTCATCTTTAACTAAAATGAAAGGAGCAGGCAGTTTAGCCCAATTTCAATACAACCCTTGTTAAGGTTCATCCCCGTGGTTGCGCTGGGGTTCGTCCCGCTTTGAATCATTTCAATACAACCCTTGTTAAGGTTCATCTAATTTCTTTACAAACATCTTTAAGTCTGACATTGATTTCAATACAACCCTTGTTAAGGTTCATCGGCGGCTACATGGGCGGTTGGCATAAAGGTGAACGTATTTCAATACAACCCTTGTTAAGGTTCATCGACTTTACTCAACCAAAGGTAGTTACCGAAGCTCTATTTCAATACAACCCTTGTTAAGGTTCATCTGAATGCCATATCCCATGATTGAATAAGCATGTTCATTTCAATACAACCCTTGTTAAGGTTCATCGCGATTCCTTTAATTGGCGTCATCATCATGGTTATATTTCAATACAACCCTTGTTAAGGTTCATCGGTGGACTAACGACCAAGAAAAAAGCCATTCACCGATTTCAATACAACCCTTGTTAAGGTTCATCCTCTGGTATGGTTAGCAGCCTTTTGGCTGCCTTCTATTTCAATACAACCCTTGTTAAGGTTCATCTAGAGCGGGGATAAACGAAGATGGCGAACCTTGCATCATTTCAATACAACCCTTGTTAAGGTTCATCCCAGCATCTCCGCTTTTTCGAGCGCCGTTGGTTTCGATTTCAATACAACCCTTGTTAAGGTTCATCAAGCGCTGCGAGGCGTCGGCCGTGTCCTTTAACTAATTTCAATACAACCCTTGTTAAGGTTCATCTGCTTCGAGCTCCCACCGTGTGCGCCTTATCCTCACATTTCAATACAACCCTTGTTAAGGTTCATCTGACCTTGACAAAACATTAAACAAGGTATTTAAGCAATTTCAATACAACCCTTGTTAAGGTTCATCCCGCTTTGAATCTTTCATCTTCTATCTCTGTATCATTTCAATACAACCCTTGTTAAGGTTCATCAATGCTGGTAAGCCAAACGCCGTATGTTCGCAATCGAATTTCAATACAACCCTTGTTAAGGTTCATCAGTTTGTAGCGGTAAAATGCAACACGCAGGAAAATATTTCAATACAACCCTTGTTAAGGTTCATCGTTCTTTGAAACTTGTATCGCTAATGGAGAGGTTAATTTCAATACAACCCTTGTTAAGGTTCATCGAACTATACTTGCGTAAGCAGGGTGCTTTCAAAAATATTTCAATACAACCCTTGTTAAGGTTCATCTCATTACATCGGACGGCAGTAACTCTGTAGAATGTAATTTCAATACAACCCTTGTTAAGGTTCATCTCATTACATCGGACGGCAGTAACTCTGTAGAATGTAATTTCAATACAACCCTTGTTAAGGTTCATCTGCCTTGCCCGCTGTATGCACTCCAATGGCACTTATTTCAATACAACCCTTGTTAAGGTTCATCAGGGTTTGACGCAAAAGAACCTAATAACAGTAACAGATTTCAATACAACCCTTGTTAAGGTTCATCGACGCAGGAGACCATGGTGGAGATTACTTCTACAATTTCAATACAACCCTTGTTAAGGTTCATCGATTTTATTAAAAGATATTTTGGAAAGCGGTATCGTATTTCAATACAACCCTTGTTAAGGTTCATCTCATTACATCGGACGGCAGTAACTCTGTAGAATGTAATTTCAATACAACCCTTGTTAAGGTTCATCTGCCTTGCCCGCTGTATGCACTCCAATGGCACTTATTTCAATACAACCCTTGTTAAGGTTCATCAGGGTTTGACGCAAAAGAACCTAATAACAGTAACAGATTTCAATACAACCCTTGTTAAGGTTCATCAGACCCCGGGAGCATCCTATTCGTCCAACCTACACTATTTCAATACAACCCTTGTTAAGGTTCATCAGATCTACGACGTATGGGAGGCTATAACCCCAATCAATTTCAATACAACCCTTGTTAAGGTTCATCAGTTGTACGTCCGGTGGACGTCCGCACGACGTCCGCATTTCAATACAACCCTTGTTAAGGTTCATCATATTCATGGAAGCCCTAACCGCAGCCGGGTGGCTATTTCAATACAACCCTTGTTAAGGTTCATCCCGAGAAATACCGCCTGCTCTCCGGCACCCTGACCAATTTCAATACAACCCTTGTTAAGGTTCATCTGGCTGACTTCGACTGGATAACCAAGCCGACCAACAATTTCAATACAACCCTTGTTAAGGTTCATCTCGCTGAGAAGTATCACAAGCAGAACCCCGCGCTCAATTTCAATACAACCCTTGTTAAGGTTCATCGTGAAATGGCTGAAGGACAACGGGTACACCGACTTCGATTTCAATACAACCCTTGTTAAGGTTCATCTCAGGCTACACCGAGGAGGACTATGGCAACATAGATTTCAATACAACCCTTGTTAAGGTTCATCCTAAATTCGACGGCCACAAAGGATATGGCAACGTCCATTTCAATACAACCCTTGTTAAGGTTCATCGGCGAATCGGCCAAAAAAGATACGGCGGCTTTTTCTAATTTCAATACAACCCTTGTTAAGGTTCATCCTTTACAGAGCCAGCTGAAGACGCCGGCTCCTTTATTTCAATACAACCCTTGTTAAGGTTCATCGGCGAATCGGCCAAAAAAGATACGGCGGCTTTTTCTAATTTCAATACAACCCTTGTTAAGGTTCATCCTTTACAGAGCCAGCTGAAGACGCCGGCTCCTTTATTTCAATACAACCCTTGTTAAGGTTCATCGGTCGCCTCTTTGGCAAGTTACGCCGATGTTTCCTGATTTCAATACAACCCTTGTTAAGGTTCATCTGGACCTTATCTACAAAGTAAATTTCCATACATTACATTTCAATACAACCCTTGTTAAGGTTCATCCTAAAAGCAATCGAAGGTCATTTAGGTTTGAACGTATTTCAATACAACCCTTGTTAAGGTTCATCCATTACACATAGCGACGGCAGACCAGATATAAAGAATTTCAATACAACCCTTGTTAAGGTTCATCTAGGAAACAAATATATTGTTGTCAATTCATCATTGTCATTTCAATACAACCCTTGTTAAGGTTCATCCAATGCCTGTGTAATTACATCTTCAGCTGGAAATAATTTCAATACAACCCTTGTTAAGGTTCATCGCGGATATGACATGCTTTCTTTCTATCCTCTAACATATTTCAATACAACCCTTGTTAAGGTTCATCAAGATAAATGGTACAGGAAGTGACTTTACAATACAATTTCAATACAACCCTTGTTAAGGTTCATCTTGAAACTGGTCGATACGCTCCAAGCGTAAGAAGTTATTTCAATACAACCCTTGTTAAGGTTCATCTATAATTTGGAGTTTTTGAAATTCTGCCATTACGCTATTTCAATACAACCCTTGTTAAGGTTCATCTCCAAAGCATCAGATTCAGCTTGCAATGCTGCTATTATTTCAATACAACCCTTGTTAAGGTTCATCTTCGAGCTTATTCAAAAAGCGTATAAAAAAGAACTATTTCAATACAACCCTTGTTAAGGTTCATCGGCTTCAATGAAAAAACTATGAATCATTTGCTCCTATTTCAATACAACCCTTGTTAAGGTTCATCCCAGTCAAGGACTATTAAAGATTATGAAATAGACTTATTTCAATACAACCCTTGTTAAGGTTCATCTGTATCTGTAAATAAAGCCTGTATCATGTAATTTTATTTCAATACAACCCTTGTTAAGGTTCATCGAACGGATTCAATAGGGATATGGCAGCTGATTTATAATTTCAATACAACCCTTGTTAAGGTTCATCTGCCCCGTGCTTGTCCGGTGCTTTTATCAGTATAATTATTTCAATACAACCCTTGTTAAGGTTCATCTTTTACAGTCTATTAAAGTACACATTTTTAGACATATTTCAATACAACCCTTGTTAAGGTTCATCGCGTTTCAGAGGTATTTAAACAGTAAACGACTATATTTCAATACAACCCTTGTTAAGGTTCATCTAACAATTTTTACTTGTGCTCTTAGCTGGAAAATAGAATTTCAATACAACCCTTGTTAAGGTTCATCATAGTGTTTGTAATATGTACAAAGACTGGAAAGCATTTCAATACAACCCTTGTTAAGGTTCATCCATTGAAGAAGGTATTACTACCAAACAGCTTTTGAGAATTTCAATACAACCCTTGTTAAGGTTCATCAAGATAAAACAATAACTAAAGACCAAGCGGACAAAAATTTCAATACAACCCTTGTTAAGGTTCATCACAAATCACACGGACCCTTATCCGTATTTTAGTCGCAATTTCAATACAACCCTTGTTAAGGTTCATCTTAGTGGATATATGAGCAAACCACAAGGAACAAGATTTCAATACAACCCTTGTTAAGGTTCATCTAAGCAATACAAGCGGGTTAGGTTATAGAAATTTGCATTTCAATACAACCCTTGTTAAGGTTCATCGCAGATAGAATTTTCTGTTTACAGTCCTTTTTTTATATTTCAATACAACCCTTGTTAAGGTTCATCAGATGTGGGAGATAATCTTTTCCGTTACAATGCAGAATTTCAATACAACCCTTGTTAAGGTTCATCACAGGGTTATCTGATTATGTTAGTGGCTATATAGAATTTCAATACAACCCTTGTTAAGGTTCATCGGTTAGGAGTAGTTGCTGTAAAAACAACAGCAGACTAATTTCAATACAACCCTTGTTAAGGTTCATCCTTAGCCGAAAACCACTATCCCTTTAGGGTAGTGGATTTCAATACAACCCTTGTTAAGGTTCATCGCTGAAACTATGAACCAATTAGGTATAAAAACATTATTTCAATACAACCCTTGTTAAGGTTCATCTTAATGGTAGAACAGAGGAACTAATGAGAAAACTTGATTTCAATACAACCCTTGTTAAGGTTCATCTTTGCTTGTCTTCAGGGTCGACTTTGTCATCCATCAATTTCAATACAACCCTTGTTAAGGTTCATCTGAAAAATACATTACACCAATTCAGCCATTTTTAGAATTTCAATACAACCCTTGTTAAGGTTCATCTTTGCAGAATGGGTTGACGGATGGGGCTATCATATATTTCAATACAACCCTTGTTAAGGTTCATCTTTCTACGGATGGGGCAAGAGAATACAAAACTATATTTCAATACAACCCTTGTTAAGGTTCATCGGTTTAAGTGCGGTTGTGGTGGAGACATTGAAATATTTCAATACAACCCTTGTTAAGGTTCATCACCAAATTTAAATAGCATAAATATAATATCTTCTTTTATTTCAATACAACCCTTGTTAAGGTTCATCGTTATTAGCTTTCACCTTCACCATAGCCATTATAATGATTTCAATACAACCCTTGTTAAGGTTCATCATAATTAAATTGACTGCTAAATTTATTAATTCCTAATTTCAATACAACCCTTGTTAAGGTTCATCCAATAAACACTCTTGCTTTGTAGCAATCTTCTTGTATTTCAATACAACCCTTGTTAAGGTTCATCCTGTATATTCTGGTATTCCTTTTCATTGAATCCGTATTTCAATACAACCCTTGTTAAGGTTCATCAAAAAGTCTGTAAATGCTTTTATTCGTTTCGTGTTGATTTCAATACAACCCTTGTTAAGGTTCATCTTAAAAATACATTGAGCCCATATCCCTGCCCTTCTTGATTTCAATACAACCCTTGTTAAGGTTCATCTGCGGCTTTGTCATTATTCCGCCATAGGCATGTGCTATTTCAATACAACCCTTGTTAAGGTTCATCTTTGTTGTTGTTTGCCCCCATCAAAATGCTTGCTATATTTCAATACAACCCTTGTTAAGGTTCATCACGTATGTAGAGAACTGGCATATCGATTTAATAAGATTTCAATACAACCCTTGTTAAGGTTCATCTCGACAGTCTGTTCATCCTGCTTTATCTGCTCTTATTTCAATACAACCCTTGTTAAGGTTCATCAAAATGAAGCCTACCTTCGCGGGGCCGCCCTTTCGGATTTCAATACAACCCTTGTTAAGGTTCATCCGGATTCACGTTCAGCGGCCAGCTTTTCAAGTTCAGATTTCAATACAACCCTTGTTAAGGTTCATCCAGGAAAGTCGGTCAATATCGCCCAGGACTATATCGATTTCAATACAACCCTTGTTAAGGTTCATCGAATCCGTCGCGGTTCATCAATCGAAGTCTTAAAGATTTCAATACAACCCTTGTTAAGGTTCATCGTAAACAATACTGGTTAGAACGCGCCTTGACACGATTTCAATACAACCCTTGTTAAGGTTCATCTCAGCGCGCGGCGAAGTCTATCCGGAAGGAAATCAAATTTCAATACAACCCTTGTTAAGGTTCATCCCAGGACACGAAGGGCGGTCTTGCGGCCTTTCTTCAATTTCAATACAACCCTTGTTAAGGTTCATCACGAAGCAGAAAAGGCCGCATATAAGGCCGCCGGCATTTCAATACAACCCTTGTTAAGGTTCATCACGGAGAGAAAATCGTCGGTGTCCTCTATCAGTAATTTCAATACAACCCTTGTTAAGGTTCATCAAACAAGACCCAGAGGACCAGGAAGGCGAACGATCATTTCAATACAACCCTTGTTAAGGTTCATCGATTGGATTGGATTACGGGGACATTTGCTATCATCATTTCAATACAACCCTTGTTAAGGTTCATCTAATCACGCCTTGGTCTTCCAGGATTGTTTCGCCTATTTCAATACAACCCTTGTTAAGGTTCATCGACGGTGATCTGTCGTGAGTGTTGACAACAGCGGTTATTTCAATACAACCCTTGTTAAGGTTCATCTGATATAAGGCAAGACGTTTCGGACGGTTTACAGGATTTCAATACAACCCTTGTTAAGGTTCATCAATTCTGGAAGCCTATATCCAGACCCTTGAAACCGATTTCAATACAACCCTTGTTAAGGTTCATCTTTTCATCTTTCTGTTCCCTCCAATCTGTTAATTCGGATTTCAATACAACCCTTGTTAAGGTTCATCAAATCAAGGACGACGTCAATATCGCAGATGAAGACTATTTCAATACAACCCTTGTTAAGGTTCATCCCAGTTCTGACTTGTACCAGGCGGCGGACATATATTATTTCAATACAACCCTTGTTAAGGTTCATCTTTGTGTCGTCGTTGTAAAGGTCAAACTGGCCTGAAAATTTCAATACAACCCTTGTTAAGGTTCATCTTCTTCCGGAAGCCTGGTGTCCGACAATGAATCGAAATTTCAATACAACCCTTGTTAAGGTTCATCTTCTGATCTGCTGGTGTTGGTCCCATGTTCTGACTATTTCAATACAACCCTTGTTAAGGTTCATCGTCAATGGAAAACGAGGACAAAGTAGTCAAGTCATTATTTCAATACAACCCTTGTTAAGGTTCATCATCGAAAGCCAGATCGCAGACCGCGACGCGAAGCATTTCAATACAACCCTTGTTAAGGTTCATCAACCGTGTTGTCCGTGTTATGGACGGCTGGGCGAAATTTCAATACAACCCTTGTTAAGGTTCATCCCGATTCCAGCGCCAAGCAAGGCACAAGCGATCGAAAATTTCAATACAACCCTTGTTAAGGTTCATCTGTCTGACTTAAATGATGAATTCTCAGACTTAATATCATTTCAATACAACCCTTGTTAAGGTTCATCTAAGACAAATTGCATATGAGGAATGGGCAAGTGACCATTTCAATACAACCCTTGTTAAGGTTCATCAATTGGAACTAGTACAATTTGTAGACAGGGGGATAAATTTCAATACAACCCTTGTTAAGGTTCATCTAAGAGAAACGAGTTCCGAATCATGGCTAACATTATTTCAATACAACCCTTGTTAAGGTTCATCTTTCATCAATCATCTTTTCGATTTTTTCCTTTGTGAAATTTCAATACAACCCTTGTTAAGGTTCATCTCGAATTCCAGCAGATCGCGAACGGGCTTCAACCATTTCAATACAACCCTTGTTAAGGTTCATCGCCGACGCACATACCCACAGCGTACAGCCGTTCCATACATTTCAATACAACCCTTGTTAAGGTTCATCTCTGTTGACACCGGAAACAAGAAGTATGGTGACGCATATTTCAATACAACCCTTGTTAAGGTTCATCATTACGCAGGCGCGAACCTTCTTGTCGTTCGTAAGATATTTCAATACAACCCTTGTTAAGGTTCATCGGCGGCGGAAGGGGTGTATTCGTAATGGCTTATAAAAATTTCAATACAACCCTTGTTAAGGTTCATCAAATGAATCATTCGGTGAAATTCGAACGCTAAATATATTTCAATACAACCCTTGTTAAGGTTCATCCGCGAATGTGTGGACATATAGGTTCACTTTAGACGATTTCAATACAACCCTTGTTAAGGTTCATCACGGAACAGCCGTGGCTTCGTTCACGCTGGCCGTATTTCAATACAACCCTTGTTAAGGTTCATCACTGTGTGTTCGACGACTGTGACAATAAATAAGCAATTTCAATACAACCCTTGTTAAGGTTCATCCCTTCACGGCTTCGGTATCGTATAAATTTAACACTATTTCAATACAACCCTTGTTAAGGTTCATCATGACATAGTTTGCTTTATTAGATCATGGCTGGCTTATTTCAATACAACCCTTGTTAAGGTTCATCCAAGCTAAAATCAAGGTTTCTAAAAATTCAACTTACCATTAAAGCTTTGAATTTCAATACTTCTTTTAAAATTTTACCAACCTAATCTCATTATATACAATTGCAAAAATTTATTCAAGACAAATGCAGTTGTGTCAATGTTTGAATAAACTTCTTTGTATGAAATCGGTTGGTAAAATCAAATAAATAAAACATCATGCATCTTCATTTTATATGGATAATGAAAAATTTTTTATTTTAATATATATAGTTTTGTCCACCAACTAACAATCTATATAAGTAATAAAATAAATTTTTAATAAAGGAGGAAAAATACCTTTATATCTTTCTTTACTCCAAAGGATTGGGATTTGTCTAAGTTTAGATAGAAATATAACAGTTCTTATCTGTCCCAATTTTTATCCCTTATTATGATGGTCCACTAAATTGTGCAACCCTCATAATAACATATCAATTTCAAGTAAAAGAAGCCAAATAAAACACCTGGCTTTCAAAAAAGGAATAGCTGTATTAATTTTTATATTATTATTGCACTCTATCCATTTCCTTAAGACGCCTTACTGCCATCATTCCCCTAACAAATCCGTACACTGCCAATGCATGGAAGGCTAATCCAACCCAATCTTGCACGTAAAGAAATATTAGAGCATCAAGTGTATAAATAATTATACCAACAATAAATACCCAATACCTTCTTTTCCTCCCAAGGAAACCAAGTAGAGCAAATCCACCAGCAACAAGTATATCAATTAATAGTGCTATATACATGCCTGTCCCTTGCATTTCAACAACAAATTCATCTATAACCTGAGTGACTCCAAGTCCAACTATAAAGTTATAGTTTCCTCCCGTTATATACACTATTGTGTTTATAATGGAAAGCCCTGCTATCCAGAAAAACCAACTTAAACCATTATCGAACTGATTTTTTACCTTAACATAGTCTGTTCTTTTCCACTTTTCCTTAGAATCTTCATTTCCCTGATTTAATTGAATATCATCTTTTTCTTCCATTCCTATTCCCCCCTATTTTCATATTTATCCAATGATTTAAGAATATCAAAAATAATAGGGGGATTCTATGCAATATTCATGGGAATTAAGGGGCAATGTGCATGGTGTTCAATTAAATCCCATATAAATAAAATTTGGGTCATGTAACAAACGTTTTCCATTGCCTTACAAAAGGTTGGGGCTTGTCTAAGCTTGAATGGAAATAGAATAGTTCTTATATGTCCCTATTTTCGGTTTTATTTTCAGCAATACGGAATAATACTTATCTATCCCTACTTTCCCCTTATCTGCCCCTATTTTCCTACTTCCACCCATTTGCCATATTTGAAAATAAGTCTAATCATAAATTGAAGAATCCAAATGAGTAATGAAAAGACAAGAAATGAAATAAAAAATGTACTTCCAAGAAATTTTATGTGGACGGATGTTGATACTCCAAAAGCAAATATATAACCAATAATATTTACGCACCAATAAATAATTCGCCAAAGCAAACTTAACCTTATACTGCAGCCGCAGTTATCACAAGGTAGGTTGCGAAAAAAAGGTTGAGGTAATCTGAATGAATAACCCACGATGTACTTATGTTTGCATTGTTTTTTTTCATTACTGTTCATAATACTCTCCTTAATTCTTATAGCAAGAAGATTTACATTAATTTTATTTTCGTTCACTTAAAAAATCAATATATTCTTTAGCCTCAACTAACCCCGCACCAGTAGCAACTCTGTAGTTCTTAACTGCTTCAATTTTCTTACCTTCTAAAATAAGTTTTTTTAGTTCATCATCTAGCGTATTAGGGACTTCAACTTTCTCAGCAATCTTATTTATATTTGCGTTTATGTGAGCTATATCTTTTTTTAGATCACTAATACTTGATATAATATATAACAACATGACCCATATAAATATATAAATTATTTTGCTATCCACTTTTATACATCCTTTCTTGTCGCATAATTTTACTTATCTGCCACAACTTTTCACAATTTTTTATTTCTTTTTACCTCTAACATAATAAATTAACAAAATTGTTGCAGCTATAAAATACAATACGCCAAATAATAGTAATTCTATGTTTCTATTTTGAATTTTAACTCCTGGTATATGAATGACTATTCCAGGTATAATTAATAGAATTAATACATATTTATAAGGTTTTTTAACGACTATATAATCCGTTAGAATTAATGCTATTATCAACGAAAATGCAATAAGTGGTATCAAGTCGCTGGTATTCATTTACTATCACCTCCCATTTGACTCGTTTTAAATTGCTTATCCGTCTCAGTTTTTACACAGTTTAGATGCTGATCTTGCAAAATATTCGGTGATACAGGATATTTCTTATCTATCCTGATTTTTGGTCTGCTGACGAACACTGTTCGTCCCTACTTTTAATTCTCAATTCTCCATTTTCAATTCTCAATTATAAAAAGCACCCACATTATTCTTCTTATCTGTCCCTGCTTACAAAACTAAACCCCTCATAGTGGGTATGTGCCCCATCCTTTCCACAGAAACCTATGCAGCCATATAGGTAGGCATCATTTTCATCGGTGTAGTCCATCACTTTTTCATCATTAACGTATATTTCAAAATGATTATTTAAAGTGACTACCTTTATATTGTATTTTTCTTTAATGCTCCAATTAAAGGGCACGGATTTTAAAACCTCAAACTTTCCATTTTCTATCTTTTTGTAAAGCACAATTTGATTAGGGGTTAAAAGCCCTATGCTGTAAGACCTTACTGCGCCTTGAACTCTAAAGCTTAGCCCATGATAGCCTTCATTTTGAGGTACGACGGTAGAAGAAAACTCATAATCTCTTGAATAATAATATCCTGTATAACATTCTGCGCTTTCTCCAAAATAGCTTCCGCTTAATACCCCTTCTTCTATGTCCCAGAGGCCTCTAAAATAAGTAAATGCTCTTGGAGTGCTGTGCATCACATTCCATTTTTCTATAGGATAATTTGAAAAATCTATGGAGTAATTTCCGCCCTTTGATAATTTAAAATCATCTATATATAAACAAATAGTATCCTCATTTATATTCTCACTGTTTTTGATGTATGTCTCAAAGCCTATTTCCTCAACAACCACATTTTTTAAAGCAGGAACATCATATTTAACATTAATCCACTTTTCTCCATTAAGTTCAACTTCATCCCCAAAATACTTCTCCCCTGACATTGCATCCTTAAAATAAGGTCTTACATACAAAGATAATTTTTCATTATAATCCCCGCTTATATAAAAGCTGAAATTTTCCCCAGGATAAAAAATCGGTGAAAAATCCGGATCATACCTGCTGTCATCAAAATCTTCAGGCTTATAATAGGTCTTGCTGTAAATATAAACCTCGCTTCCGCTTTTAAACTTGTCTAATGCTATCTTAAGAGACCTTTTGCCAGAATATGCCCTATCATCGGTATTTTTGATTACAACTTTAACCTTATTACTGTCACATCTAAAAGCATGAGTTGAACCTTCAAGTTCAAAATCATAAACCTTGTATTTATGAGAACTTTCTACTGAATCTCTTATATTATCAGGTATCTTTTCACCCTCTATTTTATAAGCTAAATATGCAGAATAAGTAACGATTGAGGGTACATCTAATATATTTAAACTTCCAATAACACTTGATGCACATACAAAATCATTAATAGGCTCAGTCCATATCTCAGGAATACCTGATTTTCCATTTATAACACCAATAATTGTACCTGCATTGCCGGAATTGCAATCTGTGTCCCAGCCGCACATGCTGCTTATATTAATTGTCTTAGCAAAATCCCCACCGCCATAAAGTAAAGCTATTATAATTACACAAGCATTAGGAATTATGTGGCAAACTCCCTCATAAAACTGATATCCGTAATTCTTTTCAACAAATTCAAAACATTTTCTAAAATCTTTTGGATTATCATGATAATAATTCAAAACGTCCCTAACACATTTTGCATATTCACAGTTTTCAGGAATAACCTTTAAAGCCTCATTTATTATACTCTCAATATTGCTCTCCACAAATGCTTCAGCTACACATGCAACTATAAACATACCGCCGTATTTTCCTTCACCATCATGGGTAACACTGGCCATTTTTTCTGCGTATTCTGCTGCTCTATAAGGGTTTCCGGGATTTACAAGTCCCCAGCAATCAGAAAAAATTTGTCCGCCAATTTGCTCTGCCATAGTCCTTCCATTTTGCCCAATGCTTCCTGAAACAGGCGGAAATATTCCATTTTTAACATTTAAATAAGCAGTATGCTCCGTTGATATTCCATATCCGCCCCACCAAAAAAATCCATGATTTTCAGGAACATAATTTAACATACAAAATCCCATTTCCTTAGGTGTTATATCAGAATTGCATTTATAATCATATAATGCCCTTTGAAAGAAAAGAGGACCGTTTATATCATCATCTGCTGCAAAATTTTTATAATCAAAGGGATAATAATTTAATTCGCCAAAAGTCTTTTTAATCTTATCATAAGTCCATCCTTCAATATTTGCTCCATGCCTTACTCCTATTATTTTCCCAAGCCATCCCCCATACAGCTTATCTAAAAATAAATCATAGTCAACCATTTTTTTCTCCTCCGTTAATTATTTAATGCCATTAACAAACTTAATATCATTCACCTTACAATCAGCTTTTATATGAATACCGCCATTAATCTCAGCAAAAATATGTTTTACTTCATTTCCATCATAAAATTCAAAGTCAGTGTTTTCCTTAGCATAGACAAGTAAGCTAATTTCATCAAAGGCATTATCCTCAATAAACTGACATTCGCTGCTCATTATAGGAATAACTGAATTGCACCTTATATATATAGGTACCTTATTTAGCGGGACCTCCTCCTTAATCCACTTTCCACCTTGAATTTCTTTTCCATCCCAAAAATCATACCATAATCCATCTGGAAGATATATATTAATATTATCTTTATCAAACACAGGATATATAAGGAGACTATCCCCTAAGAAATATCCGTTTTCAACGTTATAAGCATTTAAATCTTTTGGAAATTCTAAAAAAAGAGGTCTTATAATTGGTACTCCGCTTTTGCTGCTCTTATAGGCCATGCTGTAAACATAAGGTAAAAGTTTATATCTTAATTTATCAAATTTCTTAAAAATAT
>ENA-UOOE01001600-UOOE01001600.1-fermentation-metagenome-genome-assembly--contig:-NODE-1600-length-18700-cov-9.704103_pt1 | contig 18700 bp, 14 predicted proteins | sample MGYA00245776_ERZ724021 | MGnify/ENA primary metagenome ERZ724021 (study PRJEB28704, sample SAMN03018321) | fermentation metagenome | biome: anthropogenic terrestrial biome; feature: soil; material... | reverse complement strand
AATTTTTAAAAATTACAAAAGATTCAATAGAAATATATACAATATACGGCAATAAAGTTAGCAGGGAGCCTTTTAAAGCGGACATTGACGCAGCAGACATAGAAAAGGGCACATATGCTCACTATATGATGAAAGAAATCGAAGAACAACCCTTTGTAATCAGAAAAATTATGTCAGAATATTCCAACGAATGTGGAAATATAAGCATTTCCCCGGTAATATTACAAAATATAAGAGAATGCGACAAATTATATATAATTGCATGTGGAACAAGTTACCATGCCGGATTAATAGGTAAACAGTTTTTTGAAAAAATTTCACAAAAGCCCACAGAAGTTATAATTGCCAGTGAATTTATATACAATATGCCTTTATTAACTGAAAAGCCTTTGTTTATGTTTATTTCTCAAAGCGGTGAAACAGCAGATGCAAGGGCAGTATTAGTTAAAGTAAAGAAAATGGGATACAAAACGCTGACACTAACCAATGTTAAAGGGTCAACACTATCAAGAGAAGCAGATAATACTCTTTTGTTATATGCGGGACCGGAAATTGCCGTTGCTTCAACAAAGGCATATACTGCTCAAATCGCTGTATTATCTATACTTGCAGCCATGGTTGATAATAAAATTAACATTGATATATTTAAAGAATTATCTAAAATTGCATATACAATGGAATCTCTTTGTGATGATAAGGATAATTATAAGGAATTAGCAAAACAATTTCTTGTAAATAGCAGGAATTGTTTCTATATAGGACGAAGTATGGATTACTTCTTATGTCTTGAAGCAGCTCTTAAGCTAAAAGAAATATCATATATACAGACAGAGGGATTTGCAGCAGGAGAACTAAAGCATGGAACAATTGCATTAATTGAAAATGACACTCCCGTTATTGCGGTAATAACACAGGAAAATATAAGTCTTAACACAAGAAGTAACATTAAGGAAGTAAAAGCAAGAGGTGCTGCAACAATGGTAATATCCATGAGAAAGCTAAGCCAGGAAACAGACAACATAGTAATAGATGATGTAAATGAACTATTATCTCCTTTGGCAACAATAATTCCTGCTCAATACTTAGCTTATTATGCTGCATTATTAAAAGGCTGCGACATAGATAAGCCAAGAAACTTAGCAAAAAGTGTTACAGTAGAATAAATTATCTAATACAACCTAATATAGTTTGAATATGTTGTAGGGCGTTCTTTGACCGCCCAAAGAAACAATAAGAATATAGAATCAGTCTCGTTATGTGGGACTGATTTATTATATTCTCTTGTAAAATTTACATTTGCCATATATAATTGAATTTAAAATTAAATTAGCTTAAGTTTTATATTAATGAATTATTGAGGTGATGAATTGAACAATAAAGTTAAAGCATTAAAAGCAGCATTTCCGCATACTATTCCCATATTTACAGGGTTTATTTTTATAGGTATCGCTTATGGAGTATTAATGGAAAGTAAGGGGTATGGATTTTTGTGGTCCTTATTTTTTAGCATGGTAGTATTTGCAGGTTCATCTCAATATGTGGCAATTACATTTCTTACATCAGTATTTAATCCTGTATATGCATTGCTTATGTCATTAATGATAAATGCCAGACATTTATTTTACGGAATTTCATTGATAGAAAAATTTAAGGATGCAGGGAAACTAAAACCATTTTTAATATATGGTTTGTGTGATGAAACATTTTCTGTTGTTTGCTCAGCAGAGCCTCCGGAGGATGTAGACAAGAATTGGTTTATGTTTTTTATTACCCTTCTTAACTATAGTTATTGGTCATTGGGTTCAATTCTTGGAGGAATTCTTGGTTCTGTGTTTTCATTTAATACTAACGGACTTGACTTTGTATTAACTGCACTTTTTGTGGTAATTTTTATTGGGCAATGGAAATCCCAAAATGACCATAGACCCGCAATAACAGGTGTCGTATGCACATTGATTTGTTTAATTACTTTCGGACCAAATAATTTTATTATTCCTTCAATGATTGCAATATTATCAGTATTAACAATATTAAAAAAGCAAACAGACAAGAATGAATTAGCCAAGGAGGAATAAAAATGACACTGACCACAACTCAAACCTTAATTATTGCTGTTATGTTTGCTATTGGAACTATGATAACAAGGTTCTTACCTTTTATATTATTTAAAGGAAATAATGCAAATAATTCATATATAAGTTACCTTGGACAAGTGTTGCCATATGCAGCGATAGGTATGCTAATTGTATATTGCCTAAAAGGTGTAAATTTGATAGCTTCTCCATATGGAGTTCCTGAAGCAATATCAATTATTATAATTGGCCTGCTTCATTATTGGAAAGAAAATACCTTTCTAAGCATAGGAGTTGGCACGGTTATGTACATGGCACTGGTTCAAATAGTCTTTGTTTAAGAACTACTTCGAAAGATTTTGAAGTGCCTATGCTTTTATATATACAATAATATATTAAAGAACGGGCATTCAGAGAAGATATCCCGTTTTTCTTGCTTGACTATTTAAAACTTCATCCCTTGGATGAGGAGGAATAATTATTCTTTCCTCTATGATAGGTTGTAGTTGAACTTGAGTAATGGGAACCATACCTATAGTGAAGTCTACAGTTGTATTTGGAAATAGGCGAATATCATAAAAAATATGTGTAAAATATCCGAAAACATCTATGCTAATATTATATGTTGAAAAGTTGTATTCAGGCCCTACTATTCTGGTACCTAAATCAACTGCCATGGGTAATTCTATTCTTACTGGGTTTAAAGTCGTCACTAAGTGCATAATTGGAATGTCTCTCTGAGCACCATCAGTTACATATACAGTTATTGTTGAATAAGGTATGGGTTCTTTGGTTACTTGGTCAATTATATAAAGTCTTACAAATCCAGCAGAACTTCCAATTTCTAACAATTTTAAGACGGGTTCCTTATATTTAACAACCAATTGATGTTGATATCTATTTTTCATTATATTATTCCTTTCTATAAAATTTAATAATTCATTCTAAGTTAATATCATTATATGCACTAAATTTTATTTGTTTTATAGAACGAGAATTATTTTCCTCTTAAGCTGTCTGACTGAACAAATGCAAATATAAATATTGTATAATTATTTTTTCACTTAATATATGGGGGAAAGGAATGCATATATGAAGGTATTACATGTCTTGGCACAGCTGCCATCAAGAACAGGTTCAGGGGTATATTACACGAATATAATAGAAGGCTTCAAGAAATACAATTATGAGCAAAGAGCTATTTTCGGATATCAGGATGAGTATACTTGGGATATTTTAGACACTAAATACCAATACCCGGTAGTCTTTAAAAGTAAGGAATTACCATTTCCCTTAGTCGGTATGAGCGATGTTATGCCTTATGAAAATACATTGTATTCATCTATGACTGAGGAAATGATAGGTATGTGGGAGGAAGCTTTTAGAAAGAGGCTGAAGGAATTAAAGGATGATTTTAATCCGGATATTATATTTGCACACCATCTTTGGATGCTGACTTCCATAGTTAGAGAAATGTTTCCAAATACGAAGATAATTGGACTTTGCCACAATACTGATATAAGGCAGGCTAAAATGAATCCTCTACTCAAGGATAAGTATGTAAACAATCTGCATAAATTAGACTGTGTTTTTTCAGCTTCTGAAATGCAAAGGATGAAATTGTAGAAATATATAACTTGGATAGGGAAAAGATAATTGCTGTAGGAGGAGGTTTTAATCAAAAAATATTTTACCCTCCAAAACGAAAAAATTACACCGATAAAGTAAGGCTTGTCTTTTGTGCGAAAATAGACCCATCCAAGGGAATCTATGAGCTGATTGAAGTGTACAAATCTCTATGTTTGGATGATGTAACTTTAGATATTATTGGAGAACCAAATGAGAAAAACAAAGATAAAATAAAAAGGTATATTGATGGCGACAGTAATATAAGGCTTTATAATGTAAAAAACCAAGTGGCTTTAGGACATGAATTGAGAGAAAAAGATATATTTATTATGCCATCGTACTATGAAGGCTTAGGTCTTATGGCAATAGAAAGCTTAGCTTGCGGCTTGTATGTAGTAACTAAGGAAATAGAAGCTTTGATGACATTGTTAGGAGAAGAAATCAAGGAATCAGGCATAATTAAATATGTACCGCTTCCAAGAATATATGATACAGACAAGCCTATAAAAGATGACTTGCCGGAGTTTAAGGAAAATCTAAAAAGGGCATTACTTTCACAAATTGAAAAAATAAGAAATAAAGAGCAGTTTCAAGAATCGATGGAAGAAAAAGTGCTGTCTTTTTCTTGGGAAGCGTTGGTTGATAATATGAATAATATTACATTATTACGAAACCTCTGATATACACAGATTAACTGACTTATCATACTAAAGTATGAGAGCCTTTTTTTGTAATTTCATCCTTTTGGATTAATGGAAGCATAATATATGAAAAGAAATAGCTATTATGCTTAAATTAACATAATAGCTATTTTTAGAATATCATTGATGTCCTTACAATTTAAATAAATATATCATTTAAATTTATATTCAACTCGTTAAATACAGCAGATACTAATTTATCATTTCTGGAAAAATCAGTATTCGTTTTGGCTTCAAAATTATAAATAACGACAGTTTCCCTATCAGGGTCAACAATCCAATACTCCTTAATGCCAAGCAATTCATATTTCATCAGCTTTGTAAAGGTATCCATATATCTGCTGCTTGGGCTTATAATTTCAATTACAATTTCAGGGGCTTTTTTATATCTTTGAAAATCAATATTCTCTAACCCGCAAATAACTGAGATATCCGGAATTAGAACATTATTTTTATATTCCAATTCAATTTCTGTAAATACTCGGCATGATTGACCTTTTAAAAAGTTTCGTAACTCAAAATGCAAATTACTCATAACTCCTTGGTGTTTTGCACTCGGTCTTGGAGACATAAAAACAATACCATCAATAAATTCATAGTTATTTTCGTCATTGGTTTCCATTTTATTAAAATCAGATAATGTTATCCTTTTTAATGAATAAACTTCCATATTAATTCTCCTCAACTTTCACATTTATAATGATATTATACCAAAAGTATTTATTATATACAATGATAAGAGTATCAAAATATGCATTAATAAACAACAACTCTCCTAGTTCACCATATGTTTCATTGTCATTAGGTGTAACCAGTCTCATTATTGGAGGCTGACCTTTAAATTTACCTATATGCCCCAAGCAGGCTTTCGCTGCAGTTCTACATTTTCGCCTATATTTTTGGCAGGATATCCCTCCAAAATAGCATTATCTTTAAATGTACTTCTTTGCTTAATAAGTGTGCCTGATTTAACCAATGTATTTTTACCTAATTTACTGTAATCACATACAATAGCACCGGACTCTATTATGCTGTTTGAACCTATGGTTGTTCCGTGGATTATGCATCCGGGACCTATAATTACATTATCTTCTATAATTAATTCATTGTCAGGCAATAAGTGCAATACAGTGTTTTCTAAAATTTGAACATTATTACCTATTATGACCGGACCGTGAGAGTTTCCGATAATTTTTACTCCTGAAGCTATAACTGAATTTTTTCCTATTTTAACATCACCTGTTATTTCTGCAGAATCATATAAAAATGCAGACTCATCCACCTCAGGGTATTTTACGCCATATTCATATAACTTTCCCATCACTTCACCTTCCTTTGGCTCATTATCAATTATATTTTCTTCAAAAGCACTCAATGAAATATCATTGTTCCTCATTCGTAATATCATATTTTTATCATCTAAAGTAAGATTCCTTATAATTCTGCCGGGTCTGCCTACAACTACAGAGCCATCGGGGATAATAGAACCTTCAGGAATAATAGTTCCTTCTCCAAATATACACATGTTTCCTATTTTCGAGCCGGGAAGAATAACCACACAATTTCCAATCTCGCATAAGTCTCCGATACTTGCTCCTATTGCAATGCATTTGTGTCCAAATACAGTCTTGCTACCAACAATTAGCGGCTGTTCAGGTGTTCCTACAAGTACTGAATTTTCAAGAATCCAAGTTGAATTTCCAATAGCCAACGAATCTTCAACAGAACGAAGAACAGTTCCTTGGGCTACATATGAACCTTTTCCAAGTTTCATTTTACCTATTAATCTTGCAGAATCATCAATTTTTATATTCAACACACGCCTCCTAATTTATCGCACTAATAAATCATGATATTCAACATTCTTTTCCATTTGAGCTACAGCATATGGACAGACAGGTTTTATTTTCTTGTTTTCCTTTCTTGCCCAATCAACCAAATCCTTTAATATAAGCTTTCCAACTCCTTTTCCGCCTAATTCATCTGAAACTTTTGTATGTTCTATTACAATAACATCATCCTCGTTAATAATAAAACCCATTTCAGCCAATGCTGTTTCTTCTGAATCTCCTATATAAAATTTACTAATTCCTTTTATTACGTCCATTGTTATACCTCCATCTTATTATAAGTCATTTAATTTATTAAATACCCTGAGTTTTCATATTTGAAACATTTATTGGCAACTTCCTGTTAATAGAATCAAAATTAATGAATTATATATGGAAAGAATTAATGAGTACAATCCCATTATTAACTTTTTTTATTGTTTAGACATTGTTTGCATTGTTCCTATAATTAAAAAAATTATATATTTATTAATAAATTAATTGACTACAAATTAACAATAATGTTATAATCTTATCAATGTACTATAAAATTACAAAAGGAGTTGTCACTATGAAAAAGAATTTTAAGAGATTAATTTCATTGTTATTAATTATTTCAATGGCATTAAGTTTTGTAGGTTGTAAAGGACCTGAAGAAGTACAAAAGGACGTAGAAGTTGTTGAAGAAGGAAAATACACACCTGGTACATATACCGGAGTAGGTAAGGGCATTAATGGAGATGTAACTGTATTGGTTACAGTTGATGCAAACACTATTGTAGAAGTAAAAGTAACTGAACATAGTGAGACAGCCGGAATTTCAGATGCAGCTATAAACGAAGTACCTGGCAAGATAATAGAAGCACAATCATTTGATGTTGATGGTACATCCGGTGCAACGATGACTTCAAATGCAATTAAGGAAGCAGTAGAATCAGCGCTGAATCAAGCTATGGGAATTGTCGCAGAAGAAAATGAATCTGATTTGGCATTTACAAACCCTGATGTAATAATTGTTGGAGCAGGATTTTCTGGTATTAATGCTGCTATAGAAGCAGCTGACCTTGGTGCAAAGGTAATGCTATTTGAACAAAACGGAATAATAGGGGGTTCAATAAACTATGCCGGTGGAACATTGTCAGGAGCAGGAACACAAATGCAAAAAGATGCAGGAGTTGAAGACAATCCTGATTTATTCTATGAAGATATTAAACGTATCGGAGGAGAAATATTTATACCTGAATTAACAAGGAAGCATGTAGAAATGTCAGCAGCAGCTGTTGATTGGATGGATTCGTTAGGACCTGATTTTGGTGACAGATTGCCAAAACAGCCTGCAACTTATGAATCTTTCGGAATACCACGTGAACACAGAGTAGAAAAAGGAACTGTTTATTTGGAAACAGTAAAACCTCTACTTGAAAAACATATAGAAGACGGTAATGTAATATTACTTCTTGAAACAAAAGTAAATGATATAATAATTGAAAATGGTGCTGTTACAGGTGTTGTAGCACAGTCAAAAGACGGCAAAGAAATTGAATACAAAGCAAAATCAACTATTTTAGCAACAGGTGGATATGCTCATAACGAAGAATGGATTAATCGTTACAATTTCGCAAATGTTCTTACAAGTGCACCTCCACATGCAACAGGTTCAGGATATGACTTTGCTGAAAAAGCAGGAGCTGTTTTTTCTAACATGGACTATCTTCCTGCATACGCCGGAGGAGTACCGGTTTCCGAAACTGGATTTAAACAGAGTGTAACTGCTAAAACTTCAAAGTATCCTGGAGTAATATGGGTTAACAAAGATGGTAACAGAATGATTGATGAAATCGACAGCACGCCAGGACCTATACAAAAAACTTGGGCAACAGCTCCTGAAAATATTGTATACATAGTATTTGACGAAACTGTTAAACAAACAAATGATCCTATACTTACGGTAAGTTCAAAGGCAGATGAAGGTTGGACAAGATTTGAACAGGAGATTCAAAAGGGAGAAGTTGTTTTTAAAGCAGATACTATTGAAGAATTAGCAGAACTATCAGGCATCAATGCTGAAGCTTTACAAGAAACAATAGAAAAATATAATGGTTATGTAGATTTAGGCGAAGATAAAGAATTTGGAAGAAAAAGTGCTCTTCAAAAACTTGAAAATGGACCATATTATGCAGTGAAGACTGTTCCTTATGTATTGCTTACTAAAGGTGGACCATTGATGAATGATAAGGCACAAATACTTAACAAAGACAAAGAACCAATTCCTGGTCTTTATCAATGTGGAGAGCTTATTGGCGGAGCTAACATAGGCGGAGCTGCTTCAGTTGGAGGATTAGCTAATACTATTTGTGTTGTTTGGGGTAAAATAGCAGCACAAAGTGCTACAGAATATAGTCTTAATAAATAAGTTTTATAAAATAAAGCAGCTTTGAAGAAATATCATAGCTGCTTTTTTATTTGACAGGCATGTCTAAGGTACGAGGTTAATCTCGATCAATTTGTAAAAATATGCTATGATATGAATACCAAATGCTAACGACAATAGTATATATGAGAGGAAATACATATGAAAAACATTCTTGCTAATCTAAAAAAATCTAAAGGCAAAGTAGGTTTTTATTACAAAAACCTTATTACAAAAGAAGAGATAAGTTTTAATGAAAATGAAACATTTATGGCAGCAAGCGTGATAAAGCTTCCTATATTAGCAGCAGTTTTCAGTGAAGTTGCAAAAGGCCATGCTAATTTATCTGATTTAATAACAGTTAAAAATAACGACAAGGTTCCAGGCTGTGGAGCTCTATATTCTTTTACTGATGAACCTACAGTAGACATACAAACGCTTTGCAAATTGATGATTACAATAAGAAAAGTTCATAGATATGGGACTTAAAGATACTAAGCTAAAACGTCTTCTGTTTGACAGGCAAGCAAAACAAAGAGGACTCGAAAATTTATTTACTCCCAAAGAAATAGGAATACTGTTAGAGCAAATTTATAACAGAACATTTGTAAATGAAAAAGTATCAGACGATATCTTAGATATACTTTATCAGCAACAAATCAATCATAAAATACCAAGCAAGCTTCCAAACATGGTAATAGCACATAAAACAGGTGAAGATGACGGCATCACTCATGATGTGGGAATAGTTTATGCTGATGAGCCATTTGTTGTATGCTTTGCGTCAAATGAAACGAATGTAGCGGAATTTGAACAATTAATAAGAGAAATATCATATGAGTTGGCAAAATAGTAGTGTTAAGGATTAAATTTCCTTAATAAGTATCAGCTTATTCTTAATAGTAAGAAAATTGACAAAGTTAGATAATTGTAATATAATTCAACTCAAGGTGAAAAAATTAACATGGAGAAGGAGAGACACAAAACTGAAAAAACTAAAACATCTTTTTATTTATGTTTTAATTGTTGCAATGATTTTTACAGCTCTTACAGGTTGTAGTGCTCCAAAGACAGAAGATACTTCAAAAGATATTCCAGAAGAAATAGAAACCGGAATTTACAAACCAGGTAGTTACTCTGCTACCGTAAAAGGTTATGGCGGTGATGTAACTGTAACTATTACAGTAGATGCGAATAACATTACTGATGTTAAAATTGTAGGAGAAAATGAGACTCCTGGAATTGGTGGTCATGCAATAGAAGTGTTGACTAAGTCTATAATGGAAAATGTAGATGTTGATATTGTATCCGGCGCAACCTCTACAAGCACATCGGTTAAAAATGCATTAGCTGTTGCTTTATCAGAAGCAAAAGGTGAAGATATTAGTGCTGCTAAAATGAATGACGGAACGTATGAATCAACTACACTTGGATTTAACCTAAAAACACTTGTACCCGTTACAGTAAAAATTTCTGATAATAAAATTGTTGATATAGCTATAGGAGAAAACGGTGAAACTAATGGTTATTACCAATCTGTTGAAAAGAATTTAATTCCTCGTATATTGGACAACCAATCAATTAATGTAGATGCTGTTACAGGTGCTACAGTAACTTCTAATGCTGTTTTGCAAGGTATACAAAATTGTCTGATTGAGGCTGGAGCAGATGTTACTGCTATGTTTAAAGAAATACCTAAATCCACTAAAACAGAAGAATATGATGTTGATGTAGTTGTAGTTGGTTTTGGGGGTTCCGGTATGACAGCAGCATTAAGTGCAGCAGAGAACGGTGCTAAAGTAATGACCTTAGAAAAGGCAGGTAAAATTGGTGGTACCAGTGCTGTTACCAGTGGACCTATGACTGTTAATGCTCCTAGCCAAGTAGAAAAAGAAGTAGTAGATTGGCCTGATCCATTAACAGGTGAAAAAAGAGTTAAAAAGGCAGGAGAAAATCTTGTTGACGCTGATGCTCTTTATAATGAGTGGATTAAATATACTACTGTAGATGGAGTTCAAGAAGCAAAAGTAGATGTAATAAAAGATGCAGTATATAGATCCGGAGATACTGTTGATTGGCTTACAAAATATGGCTTTGAATTCGAACCTGCCACTGGATTTATAGGTGGAAAGTGGGGAATTTTCTCAAGATATAAAGGAAATAAAGCATTAACAGAAGATTTCTTTGAAAATGCCTTAAATAAATATGCAAATGAATTAGGTGGTCAATATTTACTTGAAACAGAAGCCACAGAGTTAATTACTAAAGAAGGAAAAGTTGTTGGTGTTAAAGCAGTAAAATACGATGGCACTGAAGTTATAGTAAATGCTAAATCAGTTATACTTGCAACTGGTGGTTTTGGCGGAAGTGACGAATTAATGGAAAAATATTTGGGTGAATCATGGAAATTATATGGTTCAGCTCAAAATGACGGTGCAGGTATTAAAATGGCAACTTCAGTAGGAGCAGCTACTTATAATATCGACATGGCTCCTATGTCACATTTTTCAGCACCTCCTGTTATTATGACACAGTTTGATTCAGCTTTTGACAATGATATTCCTTATGGAATGGTTGCTACCAGTGAAGTTTTGGCCGTAAATAAAAACGGAGAGAGATTTGTTAATGAGATGGCAATCGGATTAGACGCTTATGTTGGTGGTTCCAGATACTATTCAATTTACTCAAAAGAGCAAATTGATATATTACGTGAAAAAGGCTTTGGTTTTGCAGCTTCTGGACGTTATTTAAATAGAGGAGGAATTGAAGCAAATATTCCTATGACTAATATTGACGCTGTTCTAAATAAAGGTGTTGAATTAGGATATATTTATAAGGCTGATAGTTTGGAAAAATTAGCTGAACAGATAAGTGCTGACAATGGAAAGATGACAAAAGAAACACTGCTTTCTACAGTAGAAGATTACAATAAAGGTGTTGAAACCGGAAATGATTCAATGGGTAAAGCTGCTGATAGATTTGAACGTCTTGGAGCAATTAAAACAGACAGCGAATACTATGTTGCAGTTACCGGTGCACCATATATTTATAGCACTTGCGGTGGATTAGATGTAAACGAAAATATGCAAGTATTGGACACTAAAGGGGAAGTAATTGAAGGTCTATATGCTGTTGGAACTGATTCCATGGGTGTTTTGTTTACAAATAAAAAGGGCTATACAAACTTCGGTGGTGTTGCTCAAGGTTCTTGTTTCGTGTCAGGAAGAATCGCAGGAGAGCATGCAGCTACTAAATAGTAAAATAAAATTCAGACTGTAAGAAAATACTGCCCCAAAGGGTGAATATATTTAAATATCTAAACAGTAGTTTTTAATTTAGAACTACTGTTTTAATTTTTCTGTCTCCTTTATAAAGAAATATTAAATTAATATTATCTGGATTATTTTGTCATATTATGCTATAATATCCTCAATATCTTGAATTTTAAAAGTAACAATCACGAGAAACGTAATTAAAGACAAGGGTGGGGCTTATGTCACTTAATAATGGTTTCTATGAGTCTGTTATCAATAAGCTTATAGATGACGAAATCCATAAACTTAATCAAAAAAAAGAATACCATATAGATACAAAACAAATAGACGATGCAGAGGGCAGTTCAATCTTATCAAAATACATGTCTATAGTAATTAACAAATCCCTAAACAGAATTTCCAGTAAAGATAAATTAAACAACCAAATTGATACATGCAATAAAATAATAAATCTTTTAATAGATGAATTAGAATTGCATGATATTAATGAGTTTATTATTAGTGAGAATGCAGAATTATTACTTGCTGTTTTAAACAGTATTGATAATTCATTAATAGAAAAAAATAATAAAATAAGACCTATCACCTCAATTGCTATGAATTCACTTTTTACAGGTGCTAAGAATGAACCATCATTAGGTAGTGAATTAGTTAAAGAAATAAATACAGCTGAAAGAATAGACATGCTGGTATCGTTCATTAAGTGGAGCGGGTTAGTTCAAATATATGAAGCATTAAAAGAGTTTACAAAGGAACATAAATTGCGTATTATAACTACATCCTACATGGGCGCTACAGATTATAAGGCAATATTAGAATTGTCAAAATTACCAAACACAGAGATTAAAATATCTTATGATACTAAAAGAACCAGACTCCATTCCAAATCCTATATGTTTTACAGGAATACTGGTTTTTCTACTGCCTTTATAGGCTCATCAAACCTTTCAAATGCAGCATTAACCTCTGGTTTAGAATGGAATTTAAAAATTTCAGAATACACTTCCAAAGAAATGATCAATAAATTTAATGCAACCTTTGAATCTTATTGGCATGATAATGAATTTTATTTATTCAATAAAGATAACGAAAATGACACGAAAACTTTAATAAACGCTTTAAAGCAGAATAATAGCACAGATAGTAATGGCTCTCAATTTTATTTCGACATCACACCTTATTCTTATCAGAAAGAAATCTTAGATAAACTCCAAGCAGAACGTGAAGTACATAATAGATTTAAAAATTTGTTGGTGGCAGCAACAGGAACAGGAAAGACAATCATATCAGGCTTTGATTACAAAAGGTTTGTTTTAAACAATCCAACTAATAACAGGCTTCTTTTTGTTGCTCATAGAGAAGAAATTCTAAAACAAAGTTTATATGCTTTCAGGATGATATTAAGAGACAGAAACTTTGGAGACCTATGGGTCGGAAGATATGAACCTTCTCAAATAGAGCATTTATTTATTTCAATTCAAACATTTAACTCCCAAGAATTTACTGAAAACATAAAAGAAGATTACTACGATTATGTCATAATAGATGAATTCCACCACTCTGCAGCTAAAAGTTATAGAAAACTATTAGATTATGTTAAACCTAAAATATTGTTAGGAATGACTGCAACACCGGAACGTATGGACGGCAAAGACGTTACGGAATATTTTGACAACAAAATTGCAGCTGAAATTCGTTTAGGTGAAGCAATCAATAGAAAAATATTAAGTCCATTCAATTATTTCGCTGTTACAGATGAAGTTTCATTAAAACATATTGAATGGAAAAAGGGCGGCTATAATGTTAGTGAGCTTGAAAAGGTTTATACAAAAAATAATCAAAGGGCTAATTTAATTATTGATAGTATAAAAAAATACACAAAAAATATTAAAGATGTAAGAGCATTAGGCTTTTGTGTAAGTAAAATACATGCTGAATTTATGAGCAAGTATTTCAACAAGGTAGGTATTCCTTCAATTTATTTGACCTCAGATTCAAGCAATGAAGAAAGAGATAGTGCAAAAAATAAATTAAATAAAAAGGAAGTTAATTTTATATTTGTTGTAGATTTATATAATGAAGGTGTTGACATACCAGCAATTGATACTGTTTTATTCCTGCGACCTACAGAAAGTATTACTGTGTTTTTGCAACAGTTAGGAAGGGGATTAAGACTTTATGAAGGAAAAGATTGCTTAACAGTATTAGATTATGTAGGACAGGCAAATAAAAGTTATAGCATTTATGAGCAAAAGTTTAGGGCGATAATTGGCAGTACGAATAACTCAATTGAAAAAGAAATAGAAAATGAGTTTCCTAATCTGCCAAAGGGATGTTTTATACAGTTAGAAAAGGTTGCAAAAGAATATATTTTAGAAAGTATCAAGAATGTAACTAATAACAAAACATCTATTGTTAGAAAAATAAGAGACTACGCAAACGAAAGAAATAATTATGATGTAGTTGAATTTTGTAAGGAATATAATGTTGAGTTAGCAGACATTTATAAAAGTTATAGCTTTACACAATTAATAAATGAAGCAGGCGTAATTAAAGACTTTGATTATAATAAATATAAAAAAGAATCAGATGGTATCTCAAGACTCTTACATATTAATTCAAAAGAATATATTGAGTTTATTTTAAAGATTTTAGTGTCTGATAAATTTGATTATAAATCCTTTAATGATTATGAAAAACTAATGCTTAACATGTTCTACTATGAATTATGGCAAGACACATTAGAGAAATCAGGATTTAATAGCATAGAGGATTGTATATTTAAACTTAAAGAATGTCCTCACTTATTAAATGAAATCATTTCAATTCTAAAATACAACTTAGAGAACATAGACTTCAAAGAAAAAGAATTAAAATTAAGTTATCCTTGTCCGTTAAAGCTTCATAGTAGATATTCCATGACAGAAGTATTGGCTGCATTTGAAGAATATAATCTTGATCATAAGGCGCCATTTTGGCAAGGAGTTAAGTATTTAGATGATAAAAAAACAGACATATTCTTCATTACATTAAACAAATCAGAAAAAGATTACTCTGAGACTACGATGTATGATGATTATGCCATAGATGATGAACACTTCCACTGGCAGTCACAAAGCGTAACATCAGACACATCACCAACAGGGCAAAGGTATATCAATCATGAGTCATTAGGTAGTAAGGTTGTATTATTTGTAAGGGAAAGGAAGAAGATAAATGGTATAACTGAGTCTTACTATTGTCTTGGAACAGCTAAGTTTGTAAGTTATGAAGGCAGTAAACCTATGAGCATTGTTTGGAAGTTAGATAATAAGATGCCGGAGTTTATTAAGAAGAAGGCAAGTGGGAATGTGATGGTGGGGTAAGAATATATAAAATCTAAGTATATTTCTTTTGTAAGTTTATGTGGGAATTTATATTAATAGGAGGATGTTTATAATGTATAAATACGCAAATGGTTCAGATTGGGGACGTTGGGATTTACATATTCATACGCCCTATTCTGAGCTTAATAATCAGTTTGGAGAGGATTGGGATTTATATGTAAAAAAACTGTTTAATGTTGCTATTGAAAAAGATATTAAAGCTATTGGAATAACAGATTATTTTTATATTAAAGGATATAAAAAAATAAAAAATGAATATATAAACAATGAGGAAAAGTTAAAAACTCTATTTTATGATGAGCTTTTAAATGATAGCAGGTATATTGAAAAAATAAAAAGTATATTGCTACTTCCTAATATTGAATTAAGATTAGATGATCAAATTTACTTTTATAAAGATGGAAATAACTATGAAAACAAAAAAATTGAGTATCATATAATTTTTGATAACAATGTATTGATTGAAGATATAGAAGATAACTTTTTAAATCAACTACAATTAAAGAGTTTTTCATCAGTTAATAACGGAATTGATGAACTCGCTTTAACAGAATCAAGTCTTAATAAACTTGGCCAATATGTGAAAACTTGTCAGAATGAATTTAAAGTGCAGACTGATTTAGAGGCAGGTATGAATACTGCTTGTGTAAATTTAACTCAAATGTTAGATGTTTTAGAAAAGAAAAAAAACATGTTTAAAAATAAATACTTATTAATTTTGGTTGAAGATGATATAACAAAAATCAAATGGAGCGGCGGTTGCCATATAACCAAAAAAAGTTTGTATAGTGTAGCTCATGCAATATTTTCACAAAATAAAAAAACTATCAGCTGGGGGTTAAGCGAAGCAACAAAAAATGAATTTTCGTCTCATAAACCATGCATATGGGGTTCAGATGCACATGAATTTAGTAGACTTTTTAATCCTGATAATATGCAATATTGTTGGATTAAGTCAAATCCAACTTTCGAAGGACTAAAACAAATTTTAACTTGTCCTGCAGAGAGGGTCTTTATTGGTGTTGAGCCTCCAAAGTTAACGTTCTTTAAAAATAACAAGGCCAAATATATAAAAAGTATAAAAATATCTAAAAAGGATAGTGCGAAAAATAATGATATTTGGTTCGACAATACCATTCCTATAAACATAGGTCTTACAACAATAATTGGAAATAAGGGTAGTGGGAAAAGCGCCTTATCGGATATTATTGGATTAACTTGTAATTCAAAGAATATAGACTGTAGTTCTTTTTTAGCCCCAGATAGATTTAAGAAACCAAATAAAGGTTACGCAAATGATTATTATAGTGTCATAACTTGGCAAGACGGAAAAGAAACTAAATGTGATTCCTTAAGCAATAATTATGAAAGCACTAATGTTGAGTTAGCTCAATATTTGCCACAAAGGTATATTGAAGCAGCTTGTAACAATCTGGGGCGTGAATTTCAGAAAGAAATTGATAATGTTATTTTTTCATATATTGATATCAAGGATAAACATGACACTCAATCATTAGAGGATCTTAAGGATACTAAGAATAGAGCTATTAGTATTAAAATTCAAGATATAAGGAAAAATATTGAAAGCATAAATTTAGAAATTATTAAGTTAGAAGATAAAAAGAAATCTTCTTATTACGATTTAATAGTTAATAATTTAAATTTATTAAAAGAAGAAATAGAACGAGTAAAATCTAATAAACCAGCAGTTGTGATAAAACCATTAGACAGAGCTTATTCAGAACAGGCTAAAGAAATTATATATATTGATAGTTTAATTGAGAAAAACCAAGAAGAAATTAGTAAAAAAAAGTTGGAAATTTCAGAAATTAATAATGAACTTTTGGAATTAAATAATTCTCTATTTGGAATTAAAGAATTTATAAATAGCTATAATAAAATAAGCAAATCTGTATCATATATAAAGGAAAAATACAACATAAATACCAACGAGTTAAACATAACCATACAAATTAATACAAAGGGTATCGACAATAAGATTGATGAACTAAATTCTCAGAAGTCAGAACTTGAAAAATCAGTTGATTCAACATTCGCGACTAAAATTGTAGATGAACAATTAAACAAAGATATAGTTGGACAATTATTAGAAATAACAGTTAGCTTGATTAATAAGAATATTATTTTAAATAAATATAAGGAATTATTAAAATCGAAAATTTCAGCTGAAGAACAAAATTACCAATTATATACTGAAGATGTGAAAAAGTGGACAAATAGAATAAATGAACTTCAAAATGGTTCGGAAAATGTACGAGGAATATCGTATTATCAGAAAGAAAAAAATTACATAGATAGTGTTCTAAATATCGAATTGGAAGAAATGTACATAAAAAGACTAGAATATATAAAAGATTTATACTCATGTAAAAAGGAAATTGTTGAGATATATAAAGAAATTTATAGACCGGTAGAAGATAAACTAAAAGAAATATTGAAAGAAATTGAAAGCTTAATAAAATTTACGGTTGATATTCGATACAAAGAGAAATTTGCAGAAGATATATTAGGATACATTAACCAAAATGTAATTTCTGACTTTAGAGGTGTAAAAGAAGGATATGATTTTGTAAATAGCAAAATACGCGAAAGAGATTTTAATGATTATGAAAGTATAATTTCATTTGTCTCGGAAATTTTTAAGTCAATTCATAAAGATAATAACTATGATAAGATTGATAAATTATTCTTAAAAGGAGATAGTGGAAGAATTGCTTTTTACAATTATTTATGTGAATTATCATACCTAACCATAGATTATACGTTAAGGATGGGGGATAAAACTTTGGACGAGTTATCACCTGGTGAAAGAGGGGCAGTACTGTTAATTTTTTACCTTACACTAGAAAAGTCAAATTGCCCATTAATAATTGATCAGCCTGAAGATAATTTAGATAATGAATCTGTTTTTATGAAAATAGTACCTTGCATTAAGGCAGCAAAAACAAATAGACAGGTTATAATTGTAACGCATAATCCAAATATTGCTATTGCATGCGATGCAGAGGAAATAATATGTTGTTCAATTGATAAAACAAAGAATGAAATAAGATATTCTTCAGGTGCAATTGAAAACAACAGTATTAAAGATCAGGTTATTAAAGTATTAGAAGGAACAAAGCCTGCTTTCGATTTAAGAAATAGTAAGTATAATTAATTATTTTAGGTATGTCAAATCTTCATTTTCTATAAATAATCAAATTATTATACTGAAAGTATTTGGAGAACGGCAGTAATTTCTTAAATTAATTTAAGAAAAATGAGATTCACATAATCGATATTAAGATTATAAAGTGTAGATTTATCAAAGGAGAAGTTTCTTAATATAATGAACCCATAAATTTAGACAAAAAAAAGCTTGATTTTAAGTTTGGTTA
>ENA-UOOE01001599-UOOE01001599.1-fermentation-metagenome-genome-assembly--contig:-NODE-1599-length-18747-cov-9.529424_pt1 | contig 18747 bp, 14 predicted proteins | sample MGYA00245776_ERZ724021 | MGnify/ENA primary metagenome ERZ724021 (study PRJEB28704, sample SAMN03018321) | fermentation metagenome | biome: anthropogenic terrestrial biome; feature: soil; material... | reverse complement strand
TCAGGCCGGCAGGCAGCGCCGTGCCGACGGAGGGGCTAAATGCGGCTAAATCCGGTGGGACTGATATCCCGTTTGAAATGGCAGTACGGAACACCCCATATTTGGCATATAGACTAGCTAGTGTGCGGCTGCAATGAAAACTTTGTAACTTTCATCTTCGTCCCATTAGATCATTACAGGTCAAAAATAACAAAATACTATATAAAAGCCTTGACAATATTGTTTGTATGTTGTAATATGTAAGCGTAGGATGTGGATTGTAATAGTACTTAGTTTACTACACAAAACCCATCTACAGATATTTTTGCTATATCTGTAGATGGGTTTTGTGCGTTCAGAGGGGGGGATTAAGTGCTAATAAGAAAGATATTAAATAATAATGTCATCATAACTTATGACGTTAATGGAAGAGAAATAGTGGTAATGGGCAAGGGAATCGCATATGGTAAAAAAAATGGCGATTGCATTGACACACAAAAGGTTACTAAAAAGTTTATTTTAAGTTCAATGGAGTATCCAGATCGTCTTATTGATGCATTAAGTAGCATTTCACCTGACTGTATTGAACTTTGCGATGACATTATTCAATATGCAAAACATAAATTATCCTCTGAATTAGATGATTCTTTGTATATTTCTCTTTTAGATCATATCAGTACTAGTATTGAACGATACAAAAACGGAGTTAAACTAAAAAATAAATTATTGTGGGAAATTAAGCAGTTTTATAAAAATGAATATGAGATTGGCCAGTATGGAATTGCTATGATTAAAGAGAAGTATGGACTCACACTGTTGGACGACGAAGCCGGATTTATTGCTCTACATATTATAAGCGCTGAACTCAGCAATGATATTCAAGATATATATGAGATAACGGAATTTATTCAATCAATAGTAAATATTACTAAATATTACTTTATGTGTAATTTTGACACAGATACGCTCCAATATTTTCAATTTATCACTTTATTAAAATTTTTGGGCCACAGAATTTTTTCTAAAGATTTCAAACCACCTACGCTCATTAAAAATAATTTATTAGATATTATAGAGATTAATTATACGGAACCTTATTTGTGCAGCATCAAGATAAAGGAATTTATTGGGCAGAAGTATAATTATCAGTTAGACGATGACGAATTTCTATATATCACCATTTATATTGCTAATTTACCAAAAATATAAAATTGCATATGGCAAATTAGCTGCCTGTTGATGGACTGCAATCTGGCTTAGATATTATTATACTGTTAATAAGAGGATTGCTTTCTATAGATATTTGGGGAGCCATTAGTTTTACAGTACAGATTTACAAAAGCTGTACAATCTAATTTTAAAAAGGAGTGATCATAATCATATAATATCGTCGGCTAAGGTCTGCGATGCTCGGCTGTAATACAAGTTGGCGAAACATTTAGTCAAAAAAACATATAAGGCGGAGGATGCAAAATGAATTATCAGGAGTCTTCTAAAGAAATTTTGCAAGCAGTTGGCGGAGAAGAAAATATTTCTTCTTTAGTCCATTGCGCTACAAGACTAAGATTTACACTCAAAGATGAATTAAAAGCTGACGACGAAAAAGTTAAGTCAATTGAGGGGGTATTATCTTTAGTTAAAAAAGGCGGTCAATACCAGTTGGTAATTGGGAATAACGTTGATAAGCTTTATAAAGAAATTATGAAAATAGTTAAGCTGGATTCAAATAGCGAAGAAAAGAAAAAAGGCATTATAGATAGGGCGTTAACTGTCATCACTGGATCAATCGCGCCGGTAGTCCCACTAATTGCTGGAGCCGGCATGGGCAAAGTATTACTGCTGATTTTAAACTTATTGGGGATTCTTGATAAGTCAAGCCAGACTTATTATATTTTGAATTTTATTTTCGATACCGGTTTTTACTTTATGCCGGTATTTGTTGGGTTTTCCGCAGCAAAATTATTCAAATGCAATCAATATTTAGCTGCGTTTCTATGCCTGTCAATGCTCCATCCGGATTGGCTGAAATTAGTAGCAGCGGGACAAGCAGTACACTTTTTAGGGATTCCTCTGCCACTGGCTAAGTATTCTTCGCAAATGATAACGGTTCTCCTGGTTGTGTGGGTAATGTCTTATGTGGAAAAATTTATCTATAAACATATTCCAAACGTAATTAAAATTTTTATGGGACCATTACTGGTTATGTTAATTACTGCACCGTTAGCATTTACAGTAATAGGGCCTGTTGGTAATTTTGCTGCACAACTGATCGCAGATGCTGTTTTATTTATGCAGCAGCATTTTAACTTTATTGCAATTCCGCTTCTAGTAATCGCATATCCATGGTTAGTATCAATAGGAATGCACACAGCCTTGGCTCCAATCGGCATTATGCTGGTTCAGCAGAGCGGTTATGACCCCATTACACGCGTTATTGCATTATGCTCAAACATTGCTCAGGCTTCGGCTGCTTTGGCAGTAGCGCTAAAGACTAAGAATAAATCATTTAAACAGATTGCACTTTCATCCAGCTTTACGGCGTTCCTTGGAGGTATTACTGAACCAGCCATGTACGGTGTTAATCTTAAATTAAAAAAACCAATGTATGCCTGCATGATTGGCGGAGCTGCAGCAGGATTATTTGCAGGAATAGTTAAGTTAAAAGCTTATGTTTTTGTAACTCCGGGTTTATTGAGTTTACCGATGTGGGTGTCTGCTAATAATGGAAATAATCTTATATTTGCTATTATAACAGTTATTATTTCTGCAGTGGCAACGTTTATTGCTACGCTAATTATTGGATTTGATGACCCTGTGCAAGAAGTCGAAGGAATTCAAAAAGAAACAAAAAAAAAAGTTTTAAACAGCAATAAAGAAATCTTTGCACCGGTTAAGGGAGAAATTGTTTCTATAAAAGATGTTGACGACCCAACATTTTCAAATGGCATTTTAGGGACCGGGATTGCTGTTATTCCTAATGAAGGTAAAATATATGCTCCGGGTGATGGAATAATTTATGCGAGTTTTGACACTGGACATGCTATTGGCATGATTATTGACGGGGTAGAAATATTAATTCACGTAGGGATAGATACAGCATCTTTAGATGGAAAATATTTTAAATCGATTGCTTCGAAAGGCCAAAAAATAAAGAAAGGCGATTTATTATTGGAGTTTGATGTTGATAAAATAAAAGAGGCTGGTTATGACTTAACGACGATGGTTGTTGTGACTAATAGCAGCAATTACTTAAAAATATTACCAACAGATAAAAGTACAGTGGATACAGACGATGTTCTGTTTAAAATTTTTTAACTGCAGATGGATTGTGACTGATTAAAACATATAAATATCGGTGTTTAAAACAGAAAAAGGACGGAAGAAGTTAAGGCGGCGGATCCTGTATTTAAACTGTAAAAGCATATTAAATTATATATTAGTAAATGTCTGATAACATAACGGTCAAATTTAAGGCTGTTTAAATTTCTGTAATTATATTTAAATTTTCTTAGTTCATACTCTTGATGTTTGTAAACTACAGGATTCGGTGCCAGCTAAAAGCTAAATTCTACTTGAATAATCCAAAAATCTGCATTTAGGAAGAGTGCTTACAACAACAAAGCAAGCCGGTCTTGCTATGTTCATTGATAATTATGAAGGGAATACTGAAAATGATATATGCTGATTTACATGTTCATACAAACCATAGCGACGGTATTTGCGAAATTTCAGAAATAATGAAGATGGCTGTCAAGGGTGGAATTAAAGCAATAGCTATCACTGATCATGATACCGTTAATCAATTTGACGAAATTAAAAATTACGGAAATAGTATGGGTATAGAAGTCGTTAAAGGTGTGGAAATGAGTTGTTATGACTTTGACGTCTTTAAAAAAGTCCATATTGTTGGCCTTTGGATTAACGAAAAAACGCCGCATATTAAAGAATTATGCGATAAAACGTTGCGCTGCAGAGATCAATTCCATAGGGAGTTAATTGGCCAGTTAGTTAAAAAAGGATATAAAATTACTTATGAGGATGCTAAACGATATTCTAAATATAATATTGTCTTTAAAATGAATATATTTCAAGCTTTAAAAAACGAGTATCCATTTGAAATGGATGAGAAAAAGTATAAGGAGCTATTTGCGTCAAAAACGTCGAAAGAAACTGATTTAAAAATGGGCTATATTCCAGTAAAAGAAGGCATTAAAGCTATAAAGGAAGATGGCGGCATTTCAATCATTGCCCATCCATGCGAATATGATAATTATAGTCAGATAGAAAAATATGTTGGATATGGACTGCAGGGAATTGAGATAAGCCATCCCGAAATGAGAGAGATTGATTATAAAAAAACGATGGATTTTGCTGTTAAATACAGTTTGGCAAAAAGCGGAGGAAGTGATTTTCATGATCCTGCTGCGGCCTGTTTCGGACGCTTTGGACTAACAAAGCAGCAGTATGAAGAATTAAAATATTTTCCGCGATAATTAATTTATAGCTGTGGCTTTAAAAGTATAATCTCTATTTTATAGAAGGTGATCGTTATTGCGTTTTTTTATATTTCCATTTTATTAATTTACATATATATTTTTATTACTGGCTTTCATGATGAAGGCAATTTGATTGCAACTATTATATCGTCGCGTTCTCTAGGTGCCGCCTTTATTTTTATACTCGCTTTTTTTTCACAGTTTTTCGGTACATTGTTATTAGGCACAAAAGTAGCCCAAGGCACAATTTACGGATTGTTTAACGTTAGTTTTGTCAGAGAAAATTCAAATGAAATAGCCTTAATGATAAGTGCATCAATGCTCGGCGCGATAATTTGGGATATTATTACATGGGTCGGAGGTATTCCGTCAAGTTCTTCACATGCTGTTATAGGTGGATTATTGGGCCCATTTATTATGAAATTCGGATTTTCTGTAGTTAACGCAAAGGGTATTTTTTTGGTTGTGCTTATTCCGCTGTTTACTTCACCAATCATTGGTTTCTTTTTTGGATATTTAATTTTTAAGCTTAACCAAAATATTTTTTGTGGATACAGTGTTAAAATAAAAAGTTTGCTTCGGGGTTTACAAGTCAGTACGTGTATACTGATTAATGCATTTCAAGGCTCGAATGATGCGCAGAAAGGGATGGGAATATTAGCTTTGCTATTAATGATTAATGGAAATACTTCTGCATTCGTTATTTCGAAGAATATAGTATTATCTTCTGCTCTTACTATTGCATTAGGGCTGGTATTGGGTGGAATGAAAATGATAAAAAGTGTTGGGACTAAAATTTACAGTGTAAAAATAATTCATTCCATGAGTGCGCAAACCGCATCGCTCTTTGTAATTGTTATAGCATCTGTTTTTGGCTTTCCTGTAAGTGGGACACAAATTATAAATTCATCTATTTTTGGAGTTGGAGCGGCCGACCGCCCTAATGCAGTTGGGTGGTCATACGCGAAAGACATGTTAACAGCATGGCTGATTACTATTCCATTTTCTTTTTTGCTCTCATCAGGTTTCTATTATGTTTTTCATTGCATAGGAGGTTAGTACGGCATGAAATTTAAAAAAATTTTTGGAAATAAAATAAATTTTTTTCAACTGCTCCAACAACAGTCTGAATATATTATCAGGTCTGTACATGCCCTTACGTCATATACACAAACGTTAAACCCTTCTTATGCTGAGGAAGTAAAATCTTTGGAAAAAAAAGCAGATCAAAAACGTTTTGAATTAGTTCAGGACTTGAATAAAACTTTTATTACTCCATATGACAGGGAAGATATTTTTATGTTATCAAAATCATTGGATGATATTCTTGATTATTATAAGACAACCGTGAAAGAAATGGAAATTTATCAGATTGGGCATTCACCCGAACTTACTGAGTTCATGGATGTTCTGCAAACGGCAAGCGGCAACATTTATGATTCTGTTAGCAATATGGAAAAGCATCCTAAAACTGCAATGCAATATGCTATAAAGGCAAAAAAATGCGAAAATAAGGTAGAATCACTTTATCGTCATTCGGTTGCTTCACTTTTGATGGGTGATGACCTTAAATATATTATAAAGATGCGGGAACTGTACCGCCACCTTAGCAATAGTGCCGACCGCATAGATCAAGCCTCTGATTTGATATGCCATATTCTAATGAAAGAAATCTCATGATCATAATTTGCTATGTCTTGTCTGTAAAATAAAATTTGCATAAAAATAAGAAATTCTATAGACTAAAGGAAACACAACGATATTAATTAACCAACTAAGAATGTAACATAATTACTGTCTTTAGCATTATTTTGATTAAATAGCGCAAGCTTTTCAAATCTTGCAAACGGACTTAGTAATTAAAGGTAAGACAGCTATGCGGTTTTCCCTGTTAAAATAACGAGCAGATAGGAGAAAGAAAAATGGATATTGATAGCATTATTTTTGATTTAGATGGAACCCTTTGGGACTTTTCAGAGGGGTTTTGTAATTCATGGAATAGCGTTATACATAAACACCCTGAGGTTACAAAGGTACTGACAGTTCAAGATGTCCGAGGGGTTATGGGGCTTGAAATGACTGATATAATTAAGAAATTTTTTCCTGAATTAGGGGAAAAGGTACAGATGCAAATTTTAGAGGAATCATATACAGCTGTGGAGTCATACTTGTCTGAACATGGAGGCAAATTATTTCCAAATTTAAAAGAAACGCTCAAAAAGTTGTCTGAAAAATATAAATTACTTATAAACAGTAATTGTGAGGATGGTTATATACAATGCTTTTTAAAGGCCCACAATTTAAAAAAATATTTTGTGGATTTTGAATGCTGGGGTGTAACAGGATTAACGAAAGGAGAAAATAATAAGATATTAATAAAGAGGAACCAACTTATTAATCCTGTGTTTGTAGGCGATACTGAAACAGATGCAGAGTCTGCAAGAGTTGCAGGAATTCCATTTGTATACGCAAGATATGGTTTTGGGAACGTAAAAAACTATGACTATGTTATTGATACTTTCGAAGACATTTTAACTCTATAAATATATTCAGTATAAAGAATTAATTTTCATAAATAATATATTCTATAAAGAGAGGCTTATGTATGACAAGTCAAAAAGTTACAATAAAATTAAAGCTTGGACTTCACGCCAGACCTGCAGGCATGTTCGCAAAATTAGCGCAGTCATATCAATGCGATGTGAAAGTTAAATGTGACAATAAAGAATTTAATGCTAAATCAATTATGGAAGTAATGGCATTGGGAGCGAAATATGGATCCCAGTTAGAAATAATTTGCAATGGGCAGGATGAAAATATTGCACTGCAGAAATTGGTTGCCGCAATTAATTCAAATTTTGGCGGACAATAACATAAAAGTACCTTCTTTTAGCCGGTACATAGAAAAATCCATCATAATATATGAGCTTTGCGTACTGCCATTGACCTGCCCAAAAAGTCGTCCGGATAGAAAGTTAGTAATCATCTGAGATTTTCTTGGCATATTCTAAATAGCGTACAATAAAGTTCGCAATTTAGCGAAAGAAAAGAAAAGCCGTTCGGACTCCGGTAAAATGAAAGGTGCCTTGACATTCAAAGAAGGAGTTGGCCCCAATGGCTCAGGGAAAGAATAACAAATATCTTACGGAATTGTTACTGCAGTGTATGGCGGAGCCAGACCCAATGCTCAGCATGCTGGGATAGCTTTGCGCCCAAACTGATTGAGGCAGAAGTTTCCGGAATCCATACATTGCGGACTTCTTTTAACACGGCCCGGGCCATTTGCCAATACATCCGGAATAAAGGCTTAAGTTATAGCATGCGTCTTGCCTGCTCAAGGGCGCTGCCGATGACCTGATCCATATCAAAGTAGCGGTAGCTTCCAAGACGCCCGCCGAAAACAGTCGATTTCTCATTTTCTGCGAGCTCAAGGTACTTTTCGTAAAGCCGGACATTTTGTGCATCCCTTATAGGATAATAAGGCTCGGCGCCGGGATGCCATTCGCAGCTGAATTCAAATGTTATGACGGTATTTTTTTGCTTTCCATAAGTAAAATGCTTGTGCTCTATTATGCGCGTGTAGGGCGTTTCGCTGTCTGTATAATTAACGACGGCGTTGCCCTGATAGTCTGGAATATTGAGAGCCTTTGTTTCAAACCTCAGGCTGCGGTAAGCCAAAGCACCTAAAGAATAGCCGAAATATGCGTCAACGGGACCGGTGTATATAACGGTATCAGCCTGCTTATCCCAAAAAGCTTTGTAAGGTAAATAGTCCACGTTCGTGAGGACTTCGGTCCCTTTTAGCATTTTTTCAGCCATTGACGTATAACCTTCTTTGGGAATTCCCTGGTAGGCAGCGTTAAAGTAGTTATTATCATATGTATAACGTACAGGAAGCCGGCGGATAATATCTGCCGGCAACTTGCTGCACGCGCGGCCCCACTGCTTTTCAGTGTAACCGCGTATAAGTTTTTCATAAATATCGCGGCCAACGAGAGAAAGGGCTTGCTCTTCAAGGCTTTGGGGGTGATTTACGCAGCAGCTTTTCCTCTGCTTTTCTATTAATGCTTTTGCTTCATTTGGAGTAGTAACGCCCCACATGCGGTTAAAAGTGTTCATATTGAAAGGCAGGTTATAAATTTCACCGTGGTAATTAGCAATAGGGCTGTTTGTGAACCTGTTAAAATCTGCGAAGCGGTTAACAAATTCCCAGACCTTTTCATTATTAGTATGGAAAATATGCGCGCCGTAGCGGTGGATGGGTATACCATCCACCGTTTCTGTATAGGTATTCCCGGCTATATGGCCGCGCTTTTCCAAAACAAGGCTTGTTTTTCCGGCCATTTTTGCACAATAGGCAAATGTCGAACCGTATAGCCCTGCGCCGACAATAAGAAAGTCATATTTTTTGCTCAATATCTCAACCCACCCTCCAAATGCCATTCACATCAATTAAATCCGACTATATGCCGTGCTACGCTGTAAGTTAGCTTAGTAATTGCCCTGCCGAATTTACTGCGGAAATGAAGGAGCCTCCCTACAAGGCCTTTGCGCAAACGCATGTAAAGAAACGGATCCTCTTCTTTTATAGAGTACCATAGTTTGTGCATTTTTTCTATTCCGCATGGGTCGCCCGAACGAATTAGCAAGATAGAAGATATTGCCGTTATGATTTCAATATAGCTGTACATATAGTCGCGAAGTTTTTTATTTTCCACTTTTTCGAGTTTTACACGCTTAACCATAAGCATATTTACATTAATCTGCTGGTCTATGCGCTTTATCATTATATTTTCGTTTACGGACTGGTCTTGCCTTCCTATATAATACCTGTAAAAATCCACGTCAAGGTAATACATTTTTTTTACGTCCAAAAGAGGCTCATAAACATAAAGATTGTCTACGTAAAACGTATGCTCCGGGAGCCGCATGCCGCATCCGTGCAGTACTTGAGTCCGGTATATCACCGAATGCATAAGTATATACTGACCCAGATGGAACTTTCCTACCATATCCCATGTAAAAACCTGTTTTTGCGGAAGCACGCTGTCGTACTTTATTACTTTTTTATGGAGTTTATCTTTTTTTTCATAAACATAATTGCTAATGAACATATCTACGTAAATATTCTTTTGAGATAAATCTTTGAGTGTTTTAAGGATTTCACCGTATGCTTTGGCATCGACCCAGTCGTCGCTGTCGACTATTTTTATATATTTCCCGGAGGCCTCTTTTATGCCCGTGTTCACCGCTCCGCCGTGCCCTTTATTGGTTTGGTTTATAAGCCGCACAATCCCACTGCAGTTTTTTTGGTACTGCTCCGCAATTTCAGCTGTGCCGTCGGTTGAACCGTCATTGATAATGAGAACCTCAACGTCACTGCCGCCGGGCAAAAGGGAATCTATACAGCGGTGCATATAATTCTTAGAGTTGTAGCATGGTACAACGAACGTAAGCGTCTTCATTTAATGCCTCCAAAAAAGTGCCATTATTAGTTATTTGCCGTTTCGGGTGAGCTTTTGAATATGACCTTGAATATAGGAAAAAAAACCCAAAATGAAATAGCGCTGTTTATTATCATTGTTATCACATCTGCGAGCGTTTCACCGAAACCGCCCATTGCCCACTGGTTTATAAGTAAATCATATATGGGCGCTTTATACACTCCCTGCAGGGCGGCCGCGCCTATAGTTATGATAATGTATGCCAAAACGTACCAAAAAGCGGCTTTCGCTATGCTTGAGTTTGACTTAAACGTTATGTTGCGTTGGGCAAAAAAGTTTATAACCTGGGCGATAGCGAGAGTTATCTGTACAGCAAGGAAATATGCTAAGCCGCCTCCGCCGCCGGGCAAAGCGCCCGCGGCGTAATTAAAAATATAATAAGGGCTCCCATCAAAATTAGTGCCTGCGTGCCATATCTGAAAATTAATATCCACAAGAGACGTCATGCTGAACATCTTCTTGAAAAGCGGCATCAAAACGAGCTGTAACACCGTGATTCCGTTACTCAGCACAAAAAAGACGAGAAACTGCGCGAGCGTTTTATGTTTATCGGAAAATTTATTCCAACTTTTTTTAATTTTTACAACCATTTATTATATCATCTCTTTTACTGTTTATTATAAAATATTAAGCATTAGCCGATATAAATTTAAAATGCTATTTAAGCGGGCCGCGGGTGAGGCACTAAGCCCCTTGGATTACATACTGTTGTTTCCGGTTCCTGTTTTACCGAAAGCCATATTTTCGGCTTCTTTAAGCTTGCTTTCTGTTTTTTTAGCGGCTTTTCCTTTGTTTAGTGCCGATGCGATAAGATGGCCGGTACCTTTAAAGAAACTGCCGTTTACTATCTCAAGCAATGCATCCACCATTGATATATCTACGGCTCCGCCCATCATTTTAGCGATTCCGCGGAACGGTATACTGTAAATAAATAGAATATTAAGGTCCGGAGTGCCTTTAAGTTCGCATTTTTTCCTTTTGCTGTTAACTATCTTATAAACAAGCCTTGCGACAGGGCTTTTAGCGTAACAGAGCTGCGCGATTGTATCGTTCCTGCCGATAGGCTGTGAGCGGTCCCACCTGCGGCTGCCCAAGCGACGTCCGAGGAGGGCTTCAAATTCACTGTCGGGCACATTTTGTATATTGGCTGAGTAGTAGCTGGGCAGGTCTTTAGGAGAGTAAGCTGTGTCAGTTTCAGTCCCACTTACCGCAACACTGCTTTTTAATCGTATGTCGCTGCATGAAGCACCGACTCTAACCTCATATACTCCGCTTTCGGTTTCAAATTTTCTCGTTTTGACATTGAAATAACGGAACGCCTTGTCGTCAAGCGGAAGGAATACGTCTTTACTTTCGCCGCTTTTAAGCCAGACTTTTGTAAAAGCCTTAAGTTCTTCTTCAGGCCGAAACACCTTTTTTTCATTATGGGTTATATATACCTGAGCCGCTTCGGCACCGTCTGCACTGCCAGTATTGGTAATTCTAAACGCGACGGCTTTACTGCTTACCGACAAATCGGAATATTCGAACGTTGTATAACTTAGCCCGAAGCCAAATGGAAAACGCACCGGCACGCCTGCCGTCATGTAATATCTGTAGCCTATGAAAGGCCCTTCTCTGTACTCGGCGGTGTTTTCGGTACCGGGGAAATATCGGTATGCCGGTGTGTCTTCATACCTCATCGGCCATGTTTCCGCAAGCTTTCCGGATGGGTTTACATCTCCGGTAAGTACGCGGACCATCGCACCTGCCCCGGCTTGCCCACCAAGGTAACCGTGAACCGCGGCTTTAACGCAGTCAAGCCATGGCATCTCAAACGGCGCACCGCCTGAGAAGACGGCGACAATGTTACGGTTTACATTAGCGACGGCACGGAGCGTATCAGCTTGATTATTATGCAGGCGCATACTTTGGCGGTCCATGCCTTCGGTTTCACTTACCTCATCTAAACCCATGTAAAAAAGAACTACGTCAGCCCTTTGGGCAAGAGATACGGCCGCAAGTTTTTTAGTTTCGTCCTTACCGCCGTTTCTGAGGAAACCTTTTTCGAACCCGACTACTTCGAGTCCGGAGGATTTTAACTTATCAATGGGAACATCAAGGCAGGTTGGATTTACAAGGCTTGAACCTGCTCCCTGATAACGCGGCGTATCCGCAAAATCGCCTATTACAGCGACCTTCGTTCCTTTTTTCAACGGAAGTATTCCGTCTTCGTTTTTAAGCAGCACGATTGAATTTTCCGCCGCTTTTTGTGCGAAGGCATGATGCGCTTTTTTGTCAAAGTCAGGCGTGCTGTCAGGAATGACGGTATCAAATAACACGGTAAGGTATTCGTCAACGCGCGTGTCGAGTAGCGTTTCAGGTATTTGCCCTGTCCGTACGGCTTCGGCTGTCTCACGGTCACTGCTGCCGTTTGTTGCTGGCATTTCCAAATTATTTCCGGCAATAAGGCCTTTTACGCGGTCGTTGCTTCCGCCCCAGTCGGTAACCACAATGCCGGAGAAGCCCCACTCTTTTCTTAATATCCCATCGATGAGTTTCTTGTTTTCGCTTGAGTACGTACCGTTTATACGGTTGTAGGATGTCATTATGGCAAGCGGCCTGCCCTCCTTAACAGCTATTTCGAAAGCGGTAAGGTAAATCTCACGAAAAGTACGCTCATCTACAACAGAGTCACTGTGCATGCGCAGTGTTTCCTGATTGTTAGCCGCAAAGTGCTTAGGGCACGCCGCCACACCTTTTGACTGTATGCCCCTTGTGTAAGCCGCGGCCATTTTGCCGGCAAGGTACGGATCCTCTGAAAAGTACTCGAAATTTCGTCCGCAGAGAGGACTCCTTTTCATATTAAGTCCGGGGCCGAGCAAAACGCTTACTCCCTGGGCGGCGGCCTCCTCACCAAGCATTTTCCCGAGTTCTTCCCCGAGCCGCTCGTCCCACGAGTTGGCTATGGCAGCCGCCGTAGGAAAACATGTAGCCGGAAGTGAGACGTTAAGCCCGAGGTGGTCGGCTGCTCCGGCCTGCTTACGCAGTCCGTGGGGTCCGTCTGAAAGAAACATTGAAGGTATGCCGAGTCGTTTTACGCCTTTTGTTGTGAAGTTTCCTCCACCTGACAGAAGAGAACACTTTTCTTCAAGAGTCATATTCGAGATAATTTCTTTATATTTCACTGGATATCCCTTCTAAAAATCTAATAAATTCTCCGGCGCCGCAGAGATGAACTCGCGGTGCCGGACAGGCGGCTGACTACTTGCTATTTTCTCTCTTGCTATAACCTTTTTTTACCACTGTTAGTTCTACACCGGCTAAAATGGCAACAGCCAAAACGTTGATGGCTATAAGCACGATGTGCCAGCTCTGCATGCCTGAGCTTGCGGCGTCATCGTATTTGCGGCTGTTTGCCACAGTGTACAAGATATTTTTAGCAGCCCTGCGCATGGCGATTACCGATGTGGCGCTCGAAGTATCTTTCACATAGTTTGTGGCGACATCATAGGTTGCAAGGCAGGAATCGACACCGCTGCGCACTGCCTGGTCTGCATTCATGTAACCGTAACCGTTGGACCCGAAATAGTCGGTCAGCACCATGCCCTCAAAGCCCCATTCATTTCTTAAAACGTTTGTTAAAAGAGACTTTCCGGCCCACTGTGTGCCAATGTAATTGAAAGCTGTCATAGCGGCGGTTGCGCCGCCTTCTTTTACGGATATCTCAAAAGGCTTTAGGTATATTTCCCTTATTGCCTGTTCATTGGACCACGTGCACATCATACTGAGACGGTTTGTTTCCTGATCATTGAGCGCAAAGTGTTTCATGTACGCGTACACACCGTGTTTTTTTGCTCCGGCAATGGCATTGGCTGCCATCTTGCCTGACAGAAGCCCGTCTTCCGAATAGTACTCGAAGTTGCGGCCGGCAAATGCGGAACGGTGTATGTTCATAGCCGGACCGTACCAACCTGAAACATCCATTTCGTTTGCCATTTCGCCTATGCTCTCACCGAACTGATCGGCTAAGTCCATATTCCAAGTAGAAGCTATCATTACTGCCGAAGGGAAACCTATGGAACCCACTTTAGTAAAGTTATTGTTTATGGAAGCGGGGCCGTCGCAGTCAACGGTTGAAAGCTTGCCGACAGAGGAAATCGCCTCGGTATGATAACCTCCAAGAGCTATCAGGGTATTCATATCGCTTACCGTAAGCTGGTCTAGAAGTTTGTCCCACGTCTTGTCGCCGTAACTTTTACCGCGCATATCGGCAAGGGTTATACCGTTTTTAGCGCCGGTAACTGGCATTTCATCGCTTGAATTGTTAAGCTTTTTACTATTAAAATTAGAGTTGTTGTAAAAAGAGGATTTGAGGTTGGCGGGCATTGTAAATGAAGAAGGCGCTGACGTCGCTTCATTATAGTTAGCAAAATTATCCTTGCGCGAAAGGTATGTTACGTTGCCCTGCGCATTTGAAAACTGTTCTACGGCGGCCGTTTTATCTGATGAACGTTTGTTGTTTTCATCATACGTAATTGTATTTTTTACAGTATAGTTTTGCTCATCAATTACCGTATGGGAGTCCGAACGTATTGATATGCCGTAATTGCCGGCGTCAAGCACATAGCAGCCTTTGCCGTAAGTATCGAACGATGCCATATCGTCCTGGCTGAAAGATATGCTTACAGTCTGCTGTTCACCGGGCTTAAGGGACTTAGTTTTTAAAAACGCCATAAGGTTCGCGCTTGCTTTTTCTATGCCGCCGTTTGTGTAAGGCGGATCGTAGTAAACCTCGACAACGTCCTTGCCGGCCGCAGATCCGGTATTTGTTACGGTAACGTCGAATTTTATATTGCCGCTTGAGTCGGACTGGATTTCACCCATTTCCTGCGAGAAACTCGTGTAACTTAAACCGTATCCGAACGGATACTCAACTGTTTGGTCATAATTAATAAACCCGTCTTTAGCAGCAGTCTCATAGAAGCGGTATCCGACATATATTCCCTCGTCATAGTTTACAAATGTCGGAGTAGAATAAACACCGCCGAACGATTTTGTCTTAAACTCATTCATATTATCATACTGAAAATTGCCGATATTATTGTAATACGGCGTTTTCTTAAGGTCGTAAACGAAAGTATCGCTTGTTTTTCCCGACGGATTAACTTTTCCCGTCACGATGCCCCCAAGGCTGTTAAAACCGTCCTGCCCTGTGCCGGGACACCATATGACACTCTTTATCTGTTTATAGTCTTTTGTAAAGCCTAACTGAAACGCATTTGCTCCGTTATAAACAAGTACGACGTTCTCAAAACTGCTGCATACGAGCTTTACCATATCTTTTTCGGTTAGGCTGAGCTGAAGGATATGCTCTCCGTCTTTAAAGTCTTTATAATCTTTGGAGTTATTGCTGTAAGTCACTTTGCTTATATCGGTGGGAAGGTCGGCCCCTTCACCGCCTACACGCGTTATGACTATCATGGCTGTGTCTGAAAATTTTTTAGCATTGTTCATAAGTTTATCGCTGTAAGTACTGGCGGGGGGTTCAGGGAGAGTCCAGTCCTGTGACATCATGCCGACTTCGGGGCGATCCTGACGGTAAGATGAATAAAAGCTTGTCAGTTCGGTATTAGTGCTGATACCGGCGTTTTTAAGTCCGTCAAGTAATGAAACCGTTGGGTACGAATCCGATAAAGCCCCGGATCCGGTGCCGCCGTAGCAGGGGTTTGTAGAAGCCCAGCCGAAAACATTGAGCTTTTTGCCGTTGTTCAGCGGCAAAAGGCTGCTGTCATTTTTTAAAAGCACGATACCTTCGTCTGCAATAGTTTCGCACAAATTCTGTGCGGTTTCGGTAGATTCATTTGATATGACTCCGTGCCCGGAGGCCAGTGAAAGAATGGTGGACATTGGGCCTAAGCATATAAAGTCCGCTGCGATTATAAACGCGAGTACTATTGCCACAACTGCCTGCGAGCGGATTATGTACTTTTTAGATTTGGAGTGTTTTCGTACGGCTGCCATCACTATTATAGCCGCAGCCAAAACTACGGCAAAAAAGATTAGATATGGAACACATAGCTTTACTATACTGATAACGTCGCTCATGTTGACTTTTAGCAATTAAAATTCCTCCTCCGAATACTTTTTAAACTATAAATACAGCGCTATGCATAGCTAATGTTTAAATTATGTTAACACCTTATTTAACCGGCTGTAACTTTTTTGCATAGATTGTACTTTTTTAAGCGTAAATTGTAAAATATATAGTGAATTTACACTAAAACATATTTTAATATGGCAAATAAATAAAGGGAGGCGGTTTAAAGCCGCTCCCCTTTATCGACAGTACAGTTATTTTTATTGGAAGTCCATGTTCAAATGCTCGCAGGCACCGCATGCAGCCCGACAAAGTCGGTCCTTACATCGGGATAAGTATCTTGAGGTCAAACCAATTATTAGAAGCTTGTACGGATACGCTCCCTCCGTATTTTTGAGCGACATACTTTATGCTTTTAAGGCCGTAACCGTGATAATCCCTGTTCTTTTTAGTAGTTACAGGCATGTTTCCGTCAAAGTGCAATTCGCTTTCGTAATAATTTTCAAACCTAATGATAAGAAAATTTTTTTGGGCGAAAACGGATACATGAATAAGGCGCTTTTCAGGGTCGGAGATTCTTTGGGCGGATTCGATTGCGTTGTCTAAAGCGTTGCCGAATATGGTGCATATGTCCATAACATCCATAAAATCGAGCAGCTTCCCGTTGGCAACGCACGTGAGGTTTATGCCGTGCCTTACACTGTAAAGGCTTTTACTCGTGAGTACTGTGTCAAGGACGGGGTTGCCTGTCTTGTTCTGTGCTTCATATGTTTTTATTTCCGCTTCCATTTTATCAAGGTATGCGTTGCGTCTTACGGCATCCGGTTCAGCGCGCAAAACGGCGATTTTATGTTTCATGTCATGGTATTTTTGATTGATGATGTCTATACTCTCTTTAGACTGTTGGTACTGTACGTACTGGTTCCGAAGAATACTTTGTACCGATTCAAGCTCGCGGCGGACCCGCAGTTCGTAGCATTGCATATGGTGTGCATACAAAATCGCGAATCCGCCTGCATCGACTGTTGTGCGAATAATAAATATCTCTGAATCGTATTGCCCGCTGAATGGCGTGTTAGATGAAATAAAGCTTAAGTTGCTAAATACGAAAACCACGATACCTATTATGACCGTTGAGGCCATCTCTTTGCTGGTTATTCCCAGTCTGCCTTCCTTAGGCGCATGACGCTTTTCTAAAAGCCACGCAGAAAGGAATACCGGTACATAAACGGTGAACAGCAGACCAAGTTCCACATATATTGGAGCGTGTCCCGACTGCATAAAAAAACATCGTATCTGCCACTCAAATGAAGCCGCGAATTCGGCTAAAACAAATGCGTTAACGCAGTAATACCCGGCATCAATCCAGCTTATGTCCGCGCACAGATAAATGAACGCAAACATCAGCGCTACGGCGGATATCATGCACGGGATCCATAGATAGATAGCTATATTTTCGGTTAAGGTAAGCAGCAGTATCTGGAGAGCAAGTGCCAAGGTGCATGCCGTATAAAATTTCAGCCTTTTAAAGCTATGGCGCGTCATCATCAAATACACCATGCAGGCACTCCACTCAGCCAGCGCGGTGTATAGCCGGGGAATATTTGGCAGAGCATTGCTCATTTTGCAACTACCTCGCAGATATAATCGGCGAGAGCCTCCATAAAAGCAGCTTTGCGCATTCGGCTTAGCAAAAGTCTTTCTCCTTTTACTAAAGCACAGCAATCTTTCACACCGTCAACATGCTCCAAATTTATTAGATAACTGTTGTTTCCTCTGAAGAAATGCATGCTTTCCAACTCATTGGTCCACTTTTTCATTGTGCCCGAGGCTGTGTATGTTCCACCTGCCGTATGGAAAATAATATTGTGGCCCTGACTTTCAATATAATATATTTTAGACACGTCAAGCTTAAGCATGCCGCCTTTTACAGGAACAGCAACAAAGTTTATGGTGTGTTTCTTGATCTTTGTAATCGCGCGGTCCAACCTTTGGGCCAACGCGAAGTATGTTACAGGTTTAAGCACATAGTCGAGGGCATCCACAGCATAGCCTTGTATTGCGTACTGCGTCATGTTGGTAATGAAAATAATAACTACACGTGAGTCCATGTCCCTTATTCGTTTCGCAGCGGTCATACCATCCATAAACCGCATCTGTATGTCTAACAAAATAATGTCAAATCCGGCTTTGTAGCCTTCTACAATCTCGTCACCGTCAGAAAAAACTGAGAACTCAATCGGTTCTTTTCTTTCGGTTTCATAGCGCCTAAGATACTCTGCCAATTTATCTGCGTAACTTGCCTCGTCTTCCACAATAGCAATTTGAATCATTTTAAAGCGTCAACCCCTCAATGGTAAAAAATATAGCTGTAACGCTGCAGATTAGTTTAATCGTACAAACCGGCATACAATCTTGACATTTATTCTATGGTTTCACATTATATTTGTCAATAGTTTTAAAAGCAGCGGTTGCCGAAGGACCGGCTGCATCCGTCAAGGCCGTGTACGCTGGATAAAAGGATATAAAAAAGGTGAAATACATATTTATGTATGTGTTGCTTTATCTTCCCATTATACAATAACACCTCCGGAGCAGGCACGGCCGTGCGGCTCCGGAGGCGTTTATTTTTTTATCTCTAACGTACAGTGTCCCGCGTGGAGCCGCCTAACTGCAGGCTGACGTCCAA
>ENA-UOOE01001597-UOOE01001597.1-fermentation-metagenome-genome-assembly--contig:-NODE-1597-length-18749-cov-19.641168_pt1 | contig 18749 bp, 24 predicted proteins | sample MGYA00245776_ERZ724021 | MGnify/ENA primary metagenome ERZ724021 (study PRJEB28704, sample SAMN03018321) | fermentation metagenome | biome: anthropogenic terrestrial biome; feature: soil... | reverse complement strand
CCTGCCAGTTTTCGGGCTTAGCTATGCGCTTGCGGCCCTTGTAAACGCCTTTTTGCTTCGCTTTCTCAATTCCCTCGGCCTGCCGCTCGTGAAGGTTGTCAAGCTCAAACTGATTCAAAACGCCCACCATTCCAAGCATCATTCGCCCTGCCGCTGTGTTCGTGTCGATGTTTTCTTTCAGCGACACGAGGCCGACACCCTTTCCTTTGAGCACGTCAACGACGTGCAGCAAGTCAAGCAAGGACCGAGAAAGCCGGGAAAAATCCTCGACATAAATTGTATCGCCCTCCCGGATATACTCCAGCATTGCCCGGAATTGTGGGCGGTCTGTGTTTTTGCCGCTGATTTTCTCGCGGAACCACTTGTCAATCTTGTACGGAGTGAGCGCGGCGACTTGCCTGTCCTCGTGCTGCTCAATTGTCGACACTCTCACATATGCTACTCTTGCCATATAATCACCTCTTTAAAAATTGTGGAGGCGGGCCAGACGTGACCCGCTGGGCGGCTAACCGACTATTTCGAAATGTATTCCCTCAGTTACAAGCGCCGTTCCATGACCACCTGGCAGGCAACCTTCCAGCACTGTCCGCTTGCCTATCCATTCTTCCGGGACGTTCCAGTCACCTTTTTTCCAACGGCCTTTGTAATCACTCGGAATTGCGCTCCACTGTTCCTTTGTGATTCTTGCTACCCCGCTGAATGTTGCCTGCATTACTGCCGCCTTGTCTACCGTAACGCCACGTTCCGCCCAACTGTCGGCCCACTCGTTAATATGGGCAGCGGCTTTTTCTTTTCCAAACAGGCGCAACCTTTTCTGTGCGCAACGTACAGCCGCTTCTTCATATGCTTTCATAACAATGTACCTCTTTCGTTTCGTCGTCGGCTGTGGTACAATTACCATGCAGCCGGGTTTGTAGTTACTCTCGGTCTGTATTTTTGCCGCTGCACTTGTCAATGTACCATTTATCAATCTGATGCGGTTTAAGGGCGGCAACCTGCCGCCCCTCGTTCTGCTCCTGAGTACTAACCCTTACGTAACCAACGCTTGCCACAATTATGCCCCCTTCAAGAAATCAGCAATTGGTATAGACGTTTCCGGCCCTGCCTTATATCCGTCTGGCGTTGTGGGATAAACTGCGACACATACCGAGCGTTTCAGCTCGTTGGCGTAAATTGGCGCAGCCCAACCGGTGTACAGGTCGTGCAACTTTTCAATGACGGTCGAGGCCCGCTTATATGGCCAGCGCTCAAAGTCTACCATGCGCCCGCACTCGTCGCGGAGCTCGCTTTCATAGTACTGCTTCATCATCAATCATCCCCCTTTTAAAAATTTTTGGAGGCGGGCCATCGTGACCCGCTGGGCGACTTCTTTTTACTCCATCCCGTCTGGAATCTCAAAATCGACTTCCCATTCGTCCCCATAATTATCGTGGACTTTTTGACCGGACACCAATCTGTCGACTGTCACCGCCATCATGTGGTGTGTGCCGTTTCTGTCATCGCGCCTAAGCCAGTACTTCCGCATCGTTTCACCCCCGTTTGTTTGGTCTCAGGCTTGTGAGGCCGTTTGTTTGTTTTCGCTGATTCCTACCCTATTCGGATTGATTGTTGCTTGTCTCCGGGCGTCCTATTAGAGGGTGCCCCAAACGGACACTCAGCGCCGCCGTCGTCGGCCGCGGAAGTCGCCGCGCAGCCAGCGAAGAATGTGTATCTGCCCTGCTAACAGCAGAGCAACTATTGCCTCTGCCGCCCTTATCACCTCCCTTTGTGGCGCTTGTCAATAGTCGCTTGACACAACCACCCTATCTACATCTTCATCGACATAGACAGATGTTATATCGGCGTCCCCGTCATCGTATGGGGCGCGGAATATTACCTCCATGTCGCCATACAATTCTTTGCGTTTTTGTAATTCCTTAATAACGTCGCTGATGGTCATTCTATCACCTCCATGGCTGGACTTGTAACCAGCCTGTAGCATTACGCGCCGTTTCCGGCGTGGTACTCTGCTTATGCCCTAACTGCCCTGTATCCCCACACGTTACAGCCGTTGCGGTCGTCCCACATCATCTTAGCCGCCGCGCGTGCGTCCTTAAGATTGCGGGCGATTGTGCCGCAGTCCTCACTGTGCCCGTCTGCCGTCTCCGCTGTGATGGGTTGCCCTACGCCATTGTAATAGATTGTCATTTTCCCTGTGCTCGTGCTGATTGTAGCGATAGCCTTTTTCATCATTGTACCTCCATCGCCTGCCTGCCTTGCGGTCAGGGCTTGCGGTTGTTGTCTGCAAACATTTGTTTGCTTCAACATCTACTATCTTAGTCCTTTCATTTCTGATTGTCAATAGCTTTTTTGGATTTTTATACATTTATTTTTTTGCCGGCGCTTCCCCAACTCAGGGCAGGATATATGCGGCAGGTAGGGGGGGTGTACCCCTATTATCTGGGCGTGCGCGGGCGTAGTAGCCCCCGTCAGCACCCGAAAAAACCAAACGGGCTTTACTTAGTTAAAGCGCTTTATACTTTGAGCATAGCAATACATAATGGCGCATAGCAATTGCATATTTAATCAAATATACATAGAATATTGCATATAGTTGCATAGTAGGCCTCGAAATAGCTATTGACAATACACTTTGAAAGTGGTACAATATAATTATGTTTTTTTAGTTAAATGTGCGTATAACAAAGCAATTGCAATTTTCTCTCTGGTGCGTCATAATACTTTCAGGTGATTATTATGACAATTGGTGAGAAGCTTAGAGAAATACGTGAATCAAAGGGTATGACGCAAGAACAAGTCGGGAATCTTACAAATATGACGCGGCAGCGGGTTCAAGCCATTGAAGATGGCGGAGGGTATCCGCTTATGAAAACGATTATTTCATTTTCAAAGGCGCTGCGCTGCCCGTTGCGGGATATTCTCAATGAGCCGTTGAAGCTTTATCTTGACGCTCCGGCAAAAACAGATGGTACGGACTTCCCGTGCGCAAATGCCGAGAAGTGCCCGTTTTTCAAGAAAAGAGAATGATATGCAAGAAATCTGGAAAGACGTTGTTGGATATGAAGGACTATATCAGGTAAGTAATCTTGGGTCGGTACGTTCACTACGTTCGGGCAAGCCAAAGCCGCTAAAGCAAAGCGTTTTATAGGCGTACATTCTGCAGCACACATTTATGATTGCTGTAATGGTAACAGAAAATCAGCTTATGGGTATATTTGGCAATACAAATAAATAAGGGTAGAGAGCGCCGGAGAGTGCCATTCCTTTAGAGAGGGATGGCATTCTTTTTATGTTACCGGAAGATTTTATTCAAGCGAGAGGCAAAATTCTAATAGACTTGAAGCACTACCCAAATATGAAGCTTGACATGAAAATTGAAAGTTTTCGTGCGCTTAGAAGCATCTATAAAAAAGACAAAGACACAAGCCACGAGCTATGGGCTAACTATGAATTGCGTAAGTCACTAAACCAAAAGCTGTCTGAAAGCCTGCCCGCATCTGAAACCAAAAGGTTGTTGAAATACTATTGGAACACATTTTTGGTAGGCTCCAGATATTCTTTTCACGATTATATGCTGTATTTGGAACATAATCGTGACGCAGATAAAAAGTTCTATGAGAACCGGCTCGCACAGTTAAGACCGATTGTACAGGACTTGCAAGACCTTTACGATGGTAAAATAATGCGGCTTGGCATATCACTTCCCCCGGGGGTTGGGAAAACCGCATTAATTATATTTTTCTTGTCGTGGGTAATGGGGAAAGACCCGTTAAAGCCTAATTTGTACTCTGGATATGCTGATAAACTTTGCCGCGGCACGTTCGACGGCATTATGAGCATACTGAAAGACCCGGAATATTGCTACAATGAGATTTTCCCCGATTCTCCGCTTGCCACTACAAACGCAAAAGATGAAAGCATCGACCTTGTAAAGCCGCAGAGGTTTAAGACCTTTACGGCTCGTTCGCTGGATTCAAGTTTGACCGGTGCTACACGCTGCGAGAACATTCTTGTGCTCGACGACGCTGTTTCTGGCATTGAGGAAGCCATGAATCTCGAACGGTTGGATTCTTTATGGATGAAAGTTACAAATGACCTTTTCAGCCGAGCCAAAGAGGGCTGCCGCGTTCTTCTGGTGGGAACTCGTTGGAGCTGCCATGATGTTTTGGGGCATATGGAATCAAGATATGGCGGAGACAAACAGTCAAAATTTATTCGTATTCCCGCACTGAATTCAAATGGCGGTTCAAACTTTGAATACAAACATGGAGTTGGCTTTTCACGCGAGTATTTTGAAAATATGCGTGGCAGCATGGATGATGTATCTTGGAGAGCCATCTACCAGCAGGAGCCGATTGAAAGAGAAGGCCTACTTTACCCGAAAGATAGCCTGCATTACTATTTTGACCTCCCAAATAATCGGCCGGATGCGATTATTGCGGCCTGCGACAGTAAAAACCAAGGCAAAGATTTTGTTTGCGCTCTTTGCGGCTATGTTTACGGGGAATCGGTGTATATCCCTGACTTGGTATTCAACAACGGTCTGCCGGAAGTCACTAAGCCACTTGTCGCAAACCTGTGCATAAACAATAAAGTGAGCCGAATGGATATAGAATCCAATAATGGCGGCGAATATTACGCGCAGGACGTAGACGACCAGATTAAAAAGCGCGGCGGTTACACTTCCGTGAGGACATTTTTTACTTCAACCAACAAAATCACTAAAATCATAACTGAAAGTGACTTTATCAAAAAGCATTTTGTGTTTTTGGACGAATCGAAGTTACAAGATGGTAAGCATGAAGAATACAAAGCGTTCATGCGTAACCTTTTGGAATTTACAATCACTGGCAAAGTAAAGCATGATGACGCTCCAGACGCACTTTCCATGCTTTCACAGCTCGTAAAGGATTTGTCCGGAATGGACGTAAGAATAATCGACCGTCGGAGCTTGCCGTTTTAATAATGCTAAAGCCCATACTATGCCTGCAAATTGTACAGTTTCGCTCATGTGTTGCATTTACATTCAATTTGTGGTATAATATAGAGGCAAAAGAAATTTGAGAGCGCCTTTGAGTGCCAAAGCAGAAACGATTATTCAATCTTTTGTATCGGGAGAAGGCGCGACATGATATTTGAAACTAACAATAATGAAATTCTCAATGCCCTCGGTAAAGACCATAAATTTCTCGGGCGCAGAGCGATTTATACATCTCGTGCAGAAGATGAAATTAACGAAAACACGATTCCAGCTGTTGTGAATGGCGCTATGCAGCGGCATCTTATCAACAGGCAGGAAATCATATATTTGTTTCGGTATTTTTGCGGTGACCAGCCAATCCTTTCCCGCAAAAAGGCCGTTCGTCCAGAAATAAACAACAGGCTTGTCATAAACAACGCCTATTCTATTGTCCGCAATTCTACAGGCTATTTCCTTGGCGAGCCTATTCAATATACGGCAAAAGAGAGCAGCGATAACAACGATGTTATGCAGCTCAACACCTTTATGGACAGCGAAAACAAAGCGCAGGAAGATATCAAGCTTGCGCAGGACGCTTCCATTTGCGGCACGGCATATCGCCTTGTGTCAGTTGGAGACGGCACAGAAGAAGATGAAGCCCCGTTTGAAATCCCAACTTTGGAACCATGGAATACATTCGTAATTTACTCTTCAAAAGCAGGCCATAAGCCACTTTTGGGAGTTACATATAGCAAGTTGCTTGACGATAATGGCAACGTAAGCGGCACACTTTATACAGTTTATGACAAAGAATGCCAATATCAGTATTCCGTTGAGGGCGGCTTCACAACACAAATCAAAGCCGAGAACATAATTGGTACTCCAAAAGCACATTTCCTCGGGGCAGTGCCAATTATTGAATACCCAAACAACGAATTCAGAATTGGTGACTTTGAAGTTGTAATGACAATTCTTGATGCCATATCGCAACTTCATTCAGACCGTATGAACAGTATACAGCAAATTGTAAATTCGGTGCTTGTGTTTATTGGCTGCCATATGAAGAGCAAAGAAGAAAATCAAGCCAAAGGCGAAGGAAACGCAAGCGACTACGATATGCTCCAGCAATACGGAGCAATGGAATTGCCTGCTACAGGGGGCACGGCAAAACCGGAAGTTAAATATGTTAGCGCTTCTGTAGACCAGAATGAGGCCGAAACGCTTGCGCAGACACTAATTGACTACGCCTACGCAATTTCTGGTATTCCTGACCGCAAGCAAAAGAGTAGTGGAGCGGGTGGAGAAACAGGGGACGCGGTTTATCTCCGTGACGGATTCCAGTCTTTGGAGCTTGTTGCTCGCGTGAAAGAGCGCAGCTTTAAGCAGTCTGAGCGGCAGTCGCTCCGCATGATTTGCAAGATTCTGAAAATTTTCAATGGCATTGACTTGAAGCCAATGCGAGTTGATGTGAAGTTTATCAGAAACCGCACAAACAACCTCGTTAATAAGTCTCAGGCCGCAGTCAATTTGAGGCAAACGGAAATGTTTGCTCCGGAAGATATTATAGGCCTTATCGGTGTTACAGATGATGCAAAGAGCATGGCAAAAAGGGGAGAAGAGTGGCTAAAGCAAAACTCACAGCAGCACTCTGAGACGAAGCCAATAGCTCAAAAAAATGTGGAGGCAGACACAGGCAATGGTGGGAACGGATACAGTGGAACAATGGCGTGACGCAGAGGAAGGAAGCAATCCAGATGACGCAACAGATGGAGAAGAATAAAGGACCGCTTGTCGAAGTCCGTTGCAACAACATCATGTACAATCCGGCAACGGACAGATATTACACGTGCAACCGGCTTTTGGGGAGACTCCCGAAAGATTCGGAATATCAGATAAAATGCCCCAAATGCGGACATATGAACGTAAAGGGGAAAACGGAATGAAAATCGGAGACAAGGTTATCGACAAAAATGGATATACTGGCGTTATTTCACACATCTGGGAAACCGGTCAAATTGCAGTTGAGCAAGAGCCAAATGTCACTTACACGTATGACCACGCCAATATGTTGACCGTCATTAAGAGCTAATAATGGAAAGTGAGGAAGCAGAATGAATCAGAATGAAAGATGGTACCCAAAGCCAAAAGATTCCGACGATTTATCTTTTGGATACAAGGTTGATTGTTGTAGCCATTGTTACGTGGATAAACAAGTAAATACATAGAGCGCCTTTTGAGCGCCGGTTTTTCGAGAAATCGAATTGCTGGCGCTCTTTTTCTTCTTTATTCAATTTGAAATTAATACCGGTGAAAGGTTGACAAATATGGCAAAAAAAGCTCTAAATTTTAAATCTTCGGCTGCAAAGAACCGTTGGATTAAGGCAGTCCATAGCATTCCTTCCAAAACACACCCGGGTAAATCCGTTGCGCAGGCTTCCCCGGGCAATACTCCGCTGAAAGTTAAAGGAAAATCCGTAAAAGTAAAGCATTCTGTGAGACGCAAGAAAAAGTAATCCATTTGCCGGGGGAATCCGGCTTTATATGGGGCTGGTAATGGAATCGACGAGGTGAAAAGCCAATGTGCAAGCCTCGCATCGGAGTCCGATTCTCCGCAGCTCCACCAATATGCGGCAGACGTGTCGCCGTGGCATTCGGCTGCCCGCTTGAACCCCAACAGACCTCCTTTTAGACCTTCTTTTGAGGCGCGTTACAACAAAGCCGGATTGATGGCAAACCACGTTTTCGGTGAGGCCGACAAACCGAATCTATTGTGGGTTAGAGAAGTGGCCCATCTCACATGGCTCATATCCATGAGAACGTTGGTTCGAATCCAACACCCGCAACCACAGGCAAGTTTAAAGGTTTTCTGCCGCTAAAACGACCGGCATAGCGCCCGGTAAAACCTTTCTTTTATTAAAAACAAGGGGTGAGGAATTGCTAAATGACTTTGTGATGGTAAAACACAAGTTACCGCGTGACTTGCCATACATTCACCTTTACCCGTTGGCTGATGTACATATAGGCTCTGCCGAATTTAATGAAAAGCTGTTCAAATTGTGGATTCAAACCGTTCAGAATGACCCATTTGGCTATGCAGTTATTGCAGGCGATATGATGAACAACGGCATTAAGACCAGTAAGACCAACGTCTATGAAGAAAAGATGCGCCCTGCACAGCAAAAGGAATATCTTCACGAATCCTTAAAGCCAATCAAAGAAAAAATCCTCGGGGCTTGCGGAGGAAATCACGAATATAGAAATATCCGCGAGGTAGACGATGACCCACTTTACGATGTATTTTGCAGACTCGGAATTGAGGATAGATACCGTCAAAATGCTTGCTTTATGAAAGTAAGTTTGGGCGCTGCAAAGAAAGACAGACAGGTTTCTTATTGCATTGTCCTAATTCACGGGAAGTCACGGAACAAGCTCCAAAAGTGGGAATACACGGTTGACGGGGCAGACATTGTTATTTCAGGTCACACGCACATACCGGAAGAATCTCCTCCCTGCAAAATTCGTGTTGATATGCACAACGAAACGGTTTCAACCGCCGAATTTACAAATGTAGTTTGTAGCAGCTTTCAAGACTATGGCGGATACGCATTACGTGGGCTTATGCCTCCGAATGCAAGCAAGAGATTCCAAATTCTAACGTTGGATGGTACTGCCAAGCACGTTGGATATGAGAATAAATAATTTGAGAAGTTTGGCGGATAAATACCGCCCCTTCTCCCTTAAATGGGGGAAGAAAAGTGAAAGAAATCTGGAAAGACGTAGCTGGATTTGAAGGGCTATATAAAATCAGTAACTTTGGAAATGCAAAAAGTTTGGACATGATGGTTTTATGCTCCGGAGGGAATCGGAGAAAAGTAAACGGAAAAATTCTTAATAAAAGAATCAATCACAAAACCGGTTATGTCCAGTATGTGCTATGCCACGACGGAAAAAAATACTGGAAATATGCTCACAGGTTAGTAGCCGAAGCGTTTATACCAAACCCAAATCATTACGCAGAAATAAATCACAAAGACGAAACCAAATCCAACAATTATTTCGAAAACCTTGAATGGTGTTCGCATTCTTATAATAACAGCTATGGCACAAAGATCGAACGCTGTAGACAGCATACAGATGCCAAAGCAAGAGCACAAAAAATTGATTATAAAGCACTGGTTCAAAAAATTGACTACAACGCAATTGCTGAATATAGCAGAAAGCCGGTTGTTCAATTAAGCCTTGATGGTAAAAAAATAAGCGTATTTAAATCGCAGAGAGAAGCATCAAGAAAAACCGGTACAAATGTTTGCAGAATTTCTCAATGTTGTTTGGGAAACGCAACACAATCCAATGGCTTTAGATGGGAATTTTTAAATCAACCAGCCTAATACCCGGAAGGGTTTAGATATTAGAAATTTTTATTACACGGCGGGCCAATGCCAATCGGGAACTTACGAGGTCCTTACGCAGAGGAACGGCGCGGAATACGGAGGAATTCAGAATGAAAATGAAAAGGTTTAACACAATTTCTAAATACGCAAGGCGCTTTGATGGTGAAGGCGGCGGCGGTTCTGCCACAGGGGCAGCTTCTGCGGCGTCTGCCACAACAGGCTCAGAGGCATCTACCGGCGTTGGAAGCGGCACTCAAACCGCAGCAGTACCCACAACACAGACAGCTGCGGAGGAAACAAAGCCTTTTAAAACTTTTGCTTCGCAGGCCGACTTTGACCGCGAAATTCAGCAAGCCTTGAAATCCCGCGAGGAATCCATCAAGGCAAAACTCACACCAGAAATTAAAGCTCAACTCGACAAGGAATCCAAAATGACAGCAGAGCAAAAGGTGCAAACAAAACTTGACGAGTTGAATAATCAAAAGGCGGAACTTGCAAAAGAAAAATGCCGCATCAAGGCTGAGTCATTGCTTGTCAGCAAGGGCATTACCGATGAAGTTTCACGCTCCACAATGCTTGACAGTGTAGTAACAGGAGACGAAACAGAAACATTGAAGCGTGCACAGGCTCTTGTAGACGCTATTGACAAAGCCACTAATGACAAAATTAAGGAAGAAATGAAAAGAGTCAAAAAGCCTGCTTCTGACGTTGGACAAAACGACGAGAACAAAACCATTGCCGTGAAGTATGCTCAAGACTATGCTAAACGCCGCGCAACTGCATCAAAAGCCTCTAATGACATTCTGAACCAGTTTATCCACAAGGAATAATGGAGGGTTAAATAATGAAATTTACTAAGACTGGCACATATGGCGATACCACAGAAATTCTTGCCAACGACCATTATGTAGCCATTACAAAGGCGCTCAACTTTGCAGGCAACAGCACAGGTATTTTTAAGGCCGGTACACCGATTGGTGCAGATAGCAAAGCAGCTACAACAACATCTAATGTTTCGAATGCAGTCGGTATTCTGCTTTCAGACGCCACAGCAGACAATCCAAACGGCACCATTATTGTCCATGGGTTCATTGACACAGCAAAAGCACAGGCAAATTCTGGTGTTACGATTGACGCAGCCACAAAATCCGCACTTCCAATGGTGCTCTTTTGCTGATTAACAGGAGGAAATAATTATGAATTTAACTGACCTTTTTTCGCCACAAGCCGTTTCCGTGGCGTTCACAGAAAACCCGAGCAATAAACAGCCTTTTTTTGGCGCAGGACTTTTCCCTGAGCGTAAGAAAGCAGGGCTTGACCTTTCATGGATTAAAGGCACACATGGACTCCCAATTTCCTTGAAGCCCTCCAACTTTGATGCAAAAGCAACATTCCGCGATAGAGTCGGTGTTTCAAAGATTGAATCCGAAATGCCATTCTTCCGTGAAGGCTACCACATCAATGAAAATGACCGGCAGGAAATCCTTAAGGCACAGGACTCTGGCAGCCCGTTTGTGCAGACCGTCCTCGACAACATCTACAACGATGTCAATGGCCTTGTCACAGGTGCTTATGTTGTACCTGAGCGCATGAGAATGCAACTTCTTGCTCCAGATTCCGGCAATGTCGGTATTCATATCTCGGCTAACGGTGTGGATTACTCATACAACTATGACCCTGACGGCAGCTGGAAAGCATCTAACTATGTGCCTATTGCGGATGCAACAAAAAAGTGGAATGTTTCAGATACAGCGACACCAATTACAGACATCGAAGCTGTTCAGGATACTATTGAAGATGCTACAGGTTCACGCCCCAACACTGCAATTATGAGCCGTGCAACATTCAATATGCTTATGGCCTCTAAGCAGGTTCACGATGCTGTACTTGCGCGCAACCCAACAGCAAACGTCTTTATTACTCCGAGTATTGTTAAGCAGGCTTTTGCACAGATTCTCGGTGTTGACATTGTTGTTTACACTAAAAAGTTCCGTGACGAAAGTAAGGCCATTCATGCGTACTATCCAGACAATTATGTCACGCTGTTTGATAGCGAAGTAACCCTTGGCAGTACATATTACGGCACAACGCCAGAAGAAGCAGACCTTATGGGCAAATCCACGCCGCAGGCAAGGACTTCTGTAGTCGGCACCGGCGTTGCAATAACGCAGATTTTAGAGCCGCACCCAGTGAATCTCGAAACGATTGTATCTGAAATTGTGCTTCCGTCTTACGAAGGCATGAATACGGTCGGCGTGTTGAAGGTGGCTTAACCATGGCAAAAGTTGTATTTCCATATCACGTACTTTACGGTGGCCTTTTAAGGCCGCCTCTAAAGCCTTTTGACGTACCAGACGCCGAAGCAAGTAAATTAGCCCAGCAAGGGGCAAAAGTCGCTTATACGGCATCACAGGCAAAGCCAAGGGCATCTAACACTTCTAATGCTAAAGCAACACAAAAGAAGAGGTAACTTATGGCAGACTTTTCTCAGCTTGAAAAACTTAAGATATGGCTTGACATTCAAAACCCAGAGCAGGACGCAAAGCTCCAAATGCTCCTTGATATGGCCGAATCCACTATAAAGGAACGTCGCGGATTGCCAGATGAGCCGATGGAATCGCGCTGGAAAATGAAACAGATTGAGATTGCCACTTATTTGTACAACAAGCAAGGGGCAGAGGGAGAAACAAAGCACAACGAAAACGGTGTAGACCGCACATACGAAAGCGCATCTATTCCAGAAAGTATGCTCTCTGATATTTCTCCAGTAGTTCAGGTGGTATCATGAGAAGCCTCAGCAGAGAAAAGCGTACAGTGTACGTTTCACAGCCTTTGCCTCAACAGGAAATTAAAGATGCTGACGGCAACGATACTGGCGTCATGGAAAACGTTTGGGACGAACCAGCTCAGCTCTCCATAAATGTTAAACCAATCACCAACAAACTGGAACGTCAAGCGTTCGGCACAGATGTTAATAGCATATTAAAAGCCGAATGTACTCAATTCGACGTTGGCGGATATGAATTCGTTGAAAACTCTATTGCGTGGATTGGCACTGAGCCAAATGGTGTTCTTTCTGATAGTGACGTTTCAAAGCCAATGAATTATAACTACACGGTTGAACAAGTGCTCGATACGGGCAGCCAGATTGCCGTGTATTTCAAAAAGGCATCTGGGGCTGGTAAGGCATGAGCGAAAAAATCTCTATCAATATATTCAGCCCATCATCTATTCAGAATGCAAAAGAGCTATTGACGAAGAAAGCCGACAAGGTCGATGGTGGGGCAAGGCGAGCAGTTGAAGAGCTCACAAAGATGGGCTATGAGTACATGATGTCCATAGTTCCAAAGGCGTCTGGGGAGCTTGCAGATTCTATCTCATGGGAATATGACGTGCAGGCAAATACCGGCAGAATCCATGTGGGAGCTGACTATGCAATCTTTGTTGAATATGGAACCGGCATAGTTGGTGCGAATAATCCACACCCTGAGCCAGCGCCCGGCTGGGAATATGACAGCCATGGCCATGGTACAAAGGGTTGGGTATATGTTGGCAAAGACGGTAAAACGCATTGGACGGCTGGTGAACCTGCACGGCCATTTGTTTATAGCACGCGAGAATTTATGCGGCAGCACGCGGGAGAAACGTTGAAAGTGAGTATGAGAAATGCTTGACTTGACAAATTCAATCTACACAAAAATTAAGAGTGCTGTAAAAGCAGTTTATCCAAATGCCATTGTCGAAAAGACATATCAGGCAACAAGCACAAAATTTCCTTATGTTACAATTACTGACATTGACAATCCGGAAATTGGCAGAAACCTTAGTGGCACAGGCAAGCAATCCAGCCCATCATGGCAGATTGATGTTTATGCCAGCGGGAGTACTGGAGAGATTGTCGCAAAGGAAATCCGCGACGCGATAATCCCGGTTATGGAAGATTTGTTCTTTTGCAACCGAGACACATCAAGGCCAACAGTAAACGCAGCAGACACGACAATCTATCGCTGGACACTTAGATATTCATGCAAGGTTGACGAAGATACCGAGTGCATTTACTAATAAGCACTTTAAAAGTCCATAGAGCGCCTCCGAGCGCCACATAAACATTGTTTATTTTGCGACGGGGGGAACACTTTATGGCAGCTATAACTCCGAGAGCTATTTCAGACTATAAAACCTATTTATACGTCGAAGGCACAACCGCAGGGAAATACCACAAGATAGTCGATATTATTTCCGCACCAGCAACAGGCTCAACTCCAAAAAGCATTGACGTAACAACTCTTTCGGATTCACAGAGCGTTGGTATACCGGATAGGCCACAAACGCCTTCACTCGAATTTGAGTATAACTACACGAAAGAAAACTTTGCGGCTGTTGAGGCCGCAGTAAGCCTGACTGATGACAAAAACTACCTGATTATTTTTCAGGACGACACAGGGTGGCAATTCACGGCACGTGGTGCTACATACACAGACGCCGTTTCAAAAGGCAAGCAGATTACTGCAAAGCTTGGCCTTGTAACTTCCACTGTGCCTGAGCATATTGACGATGTAACGTCTATGCTTGAGACCACTGCTTAAACCGTTTAATAAGTTGTTAATCATTAGCCGCTTGTCATAAATAGGCAAACGGCTAATCTTTTAAAATTTGGAATGGAGGGGCTAAAATGCCAGATTTATGTATTAAGTCAGACGGTGTACTTACCCATATTGTCTTAGACGGCAAAGAAATACAAGGTGTCCAGTCATGCTCTTTTGAACATAATTTGAACGAGGCAGCATTTCTAAATCTAAAGTTTTGTGTTCCGGGAATGAAATTTAATGATATGCAGGAGGATAAATAATATGGCAGCTTTTGATGTTTCAGTAAATGGGAAAATTTACAAGATGTTCTATAACCGCGATTCTATTCGTCAATTTGAGGAAATCGGCGGAAGCATTACCGACATGAAAGAAAAATTATTTAGCACTACAGACCGGCTCTTTTATGTAGGCCTGCGTAAATTTCACAGGAATATTAGCTTCATGGAAGCGCAGCAAATTTCAGACAAGGCTATTGAAGAATATGGAATTGACAACGTATATAGTGCTCTTGTGGACAAATTTATGGAGGTTTTTACGTTGGGCGCGGACAATGCTACAACGATGAAGAGCTTTATCGTGAGCAAAGCGCCGAAAGCGTCAGCGTAATAAATAAAGGCCAGCGTTTAAATTCTTTTTCAGAATACTTAGAAACTAAAATGTTTCCCGACGCTATCTTGTGCGGGTGTCCGTATGATGTGTTCTGGTATCATGACCCACGGGAATTTTGGAGCTATGTAAACGCTTTTCAAAGCAAGCAAAAAGTTGAAGCAAAACAGAAAAATGCCTTTGCATGGTTGCAGGGCGAATACATAGCAAAAGCTATCGGTGCTGTGCTTCCTAATGGTGACGCTTATCCAAAGCGTCCATATTCGTTTAAAGACGATAAGCAGGAAAGTATACCAGATAACGCAGAAAACGCAGCAGAGGACACTACAGACACCAACAGGGATATGATTGATGCACAACTCATTCGTGCCGGCTCAATCATCAAAGAGAAGAAAGGCAATGCTAAAAACAATTAGAGCTTCTTTGAAGGCCATGCTGAAAATAACAGCTTGGCCTTTTATTTTTCATTACGGGAGGGACAAAAATGGCAGATGGAGATGACCTCACCATTGAAGTTGCAGCTTCGACCGAACAAGCCGATTCTGCAATTCAAAGGATTTTAAAGACAATAGATGAATTGGGGGAACACATCAATAGGCTGGTGCCCTCCCTCGCAAAATTTTCTGAAAAGATGGATTCCATTGCTTCCGGTCCAAAGGCATTTTCTACCCTTGACAAGCTTTCTAAAAGCACTGACAATGTGGCAGCCTCCAGCAAAAAGGCGGAAGCAAATGAAGCCATGTATCAAGCGCGTTTAGACCGTGCAAATGTATCCATGGAGCGCTCAAGCCAGCAAATCGATAAATTAGCAGCAGCAAAAGAAAAGTTGGCAAGTATCGATGAATCGCAAGCAAAAAACAATGCTGCTTTTTCTATGCCACCAGAAGAATTTCAAAGGAAATATGGCTTTAACGCAAGCGCTTCAGCCATGGGTAATGAGGCATATACGGCTCCTACACCCGTAAATTCGCCAACCGTAGACTACAACCCTGCAAAAATTGAAGCAGCAATGGACGCAGCCACAGCGCAGATTGAGGGCAAGCACCCGAAAGTCAACCTTGACACTAATATGGCGACACAACAGATTCGCCAAATTAGCGCATACATAGACAACCTTACTCCGCAGATTTCCGGTATGTCGGCAGAAGCACAAGAAAAGTTTAATGCAATAGCTACATCTCTATATACTGTCAGCCAGCAACTGGACAATCAGCGCATGATTTATCATAATCTTGCAGCGGAGACTGAAAAGGTTGGGCAGAAACAGGGAACAGGCAGCGACGCTTATCTCATGCTTGAAAAAAAGATGCTTTCTGCCGCATCGGCTACAGATACACTTTCTGCAAAGCAGGAAAAGTTAAAAGAAGAGCTCAATGACGTTGCATCTGCTTCTAAAGAAGCCGGAGACGCAGAAGAAAAAAGTGCCAGCCATGCTTCCAGAGGGTGGGGCAACTTGCTTCGAATGTCTGAAAATATGCTCGCCCGTATTTCAATGTTCAGACTGTTTAGTGCCGCCACACAAGGCATTGCAACGGGTATTCAGGACATGGCACTTGCAAGCAGTCAAGCCAACAGTACAATGTCTGCTTTGTCGGCAGATTCACTTTATCTCAAGAATAGCTTGGGCGCAGCCCTTATGCCTACGTTACAAGCACTTGTACCCACTATAAACCAAGTATCAGATGCTTTAGCAGACGTATTTAACACTATCGGAATGCTGACTGCTCGCATTTTCAACCATGCTTCATCTGTACAGATTGCTAAACGCTCATATGTGGACTATGCAAAAACAATCAATCAAAGTGGGAATGACTCTTCACAAGTTGCGTCGAAAGAAGCAGCAGCGCAAGAAAAGGCCATCAAAAAAGCAGCAGCAGCTCAAGAAGCCGCTACCAAAAAGCAGGCAGCTCAAGAAGAAAAAATTGAAGAAGCAGAAGAAAACGCGCAAAAAAAACAGGCAGCAGCCGAAGAGCGTGTACAGCAAGCAATTAAAAAGCACCAGCAGAAAATTGACGCTATGAAAAAAAGCATCATGGGCTTTGATGAGCTGAATACACTTACTGCAAAAGTAACAGATACATGGACGGCTCCAAAGGTGCCGGACTATATGTCTAAACTGCCAAAAGCTAAGAACTATATGGCCAACATACCTTCCGCCGCATCATACAATACCGCAGCAACTCCGGCATGGAATGGCAAGCAAAGCCCAAAGGAAATGTTTAAAACGGTAAAAGTGCCAGAATGGATTAATAAAATTGGAAAAGTCACAGACAAAATTTCTGCTTTTATTAAGACAAACCTTGAAAGAATCAAAAGGCTCTTGCGTGCCGCTCCGTTAGTAATAGGTGCAATCCTTGCATTTTCCGGAGCTAATGTTCCTCTTGGCATCGGGCTTATGGCGTTTGGCGCTATTGGTATGGCAAAGCAGATAAAAGAGGACTGGGACTATTTAAACGACAAAACAAAAAGCAGCCTTGACAAAACAAAGCAGTTGCTTGAGATAGTGGGCGCAACCGAAATTGCCATAGGCGCTATCATTGCGTTTTCAGGTGGCAATGTTCCTCTTGGTATTGCCCTTATGATTGGCGGAATTACCACAACTGCCGCTTCCATGAATTGGGGAGCTATAACAGACAAAGTACGCACTGTTTTGACCACTATTACAGGGATTGTCGGCGGTGCATCTCTTGCAATCGGCGTTATGCTGGTATGCCTTGGAAGTTATGCACTTGGCGTAGGGTTCATTATAGCAGGCGCGTTGGACATCGCCTCTGCCATAGCTCTTGACGCTACCGGTCCGACAAATCAGGTTTCCAACACTATCAATCTAATTACGGGTATTGCGTCCGGCGCTATGCTTGCTATCGGTACCATATTAGTGTGTTTGGGAATTATAACGCCTATGAGCATTGGCCTTATTGTTGCAGGTGCAGTTGGCCTTGCAGCATCGGTTTCCCTTGACTGGGGCGCCATTGGAAAAGATGTTGGAAAAATTCTGGACGACATTAAAAAGGCGTTTGGAGATGCTTGGGATTCAATAAAAAAGATTTGGAACGGCGCTCCAAAATGGTTCGGCGGTGTATGGGATGGCATTAAGAGCAAATTCAAGCCAAACCTGATTTCAGACGCCTTCAAAACAGCATGGAGCAAGATACAAGACGCTTGGAAGGGCGGCCCGGACTGGTTCAAAAACATAGGCAGAAACATTGCCAATAACGTTGTAGGCAAAGTCCTCGGAGCTGTAAACGGAGTAATCGGCGGAGTAAACTGGGTTCTCGGAGCAGTGGGGTCGAAAACGCGAATTAAGCCTCTTACAATTCCAAAGTATGCCTATGGTGCTGGTGCTCATCCAGGAGGTGCAGCCATTGTCAATGATGCTCCAGGCTCAACATATCGCGAGCTTGTGCAGCTCCCTAACGGCAGGGCATTCATTCCAAAAGGCAGGAATGTTCTTATTCCAAACCTGCCAAGAGGCTCAAAGGTGCTCCCTGCAAAAGAAACGCATACGCTATTTCCACATTACGCTGGAGGTATAGGCGCTTTCTTTGGAAATGCAATATCTTCTATCAAGGATTTTGGCACAACGATGTGGAAATACATCAGCGAACCGAAAAAGCTATTTCAACTCGCAGTAGACAAATTTGTGAATGCAATTCACATAAACGAGCCGTGGCTTTCACTCGGGAATTCTGCTGTGAAGTTTGTCACAAACCATGTGGCAGACGCGCTGAAAGGCATTTTTGCAAAATTCTCTCCACCTTCCGGAGTGGGGGGATACGGAGTTGATCGTTGGAGCGGGATAGCCACACAAGCGCTGCGCATGACTGGACAATACTCATCCGCGAATCTAAGTCGTCTGCTCATGCAGATGCAGTCTGAATCTGGAGGCAACCCGTATAGCATCAACAAATGGGACAGCAACTGGGCCGCAGGCCATCCTTCCAAAGGGCTGATGCAGCTTATTGACAGCACGTTCCGCTCGTATGCCTATCCGGGCTACGGCAGCAATATTTACGACCCGCTTTCCAACATTCTCGCGTCCATACGCTATACGGTTTCTCGGTACGGCTCTTTGGCCGCAGGGTGGCGCGGACACGGATACGAAAGCGGCATTGGCAAGATCGACTTTGCCGGGTGGAATGCTGATGGAGCACTGTTTACGAAACCCGCCCTTGCAGGAGTGGGAGAGGCCGGGCCGGAAGC
>ENA-UOOE01001595-UOOE01001595.1-fermentation-metagenome-genome-assembly--contig:-NODE-1595-length-18776-cov-6.546178_pt1 | contig 18776 bp, 21 predicted proteins | sample MGYA00245776_ERZ724021 | MGnify/ENA primary metagenome ERZ724021 (study PRJEB28704, sample SAMN03018321) | fermentation metagenome | biome: anthropogenic terrestrial biome; feature: soil; material... | reverse complement strand
TAGGCAGGCAGTATATGACATAATAAAGAGATGTCACAAACTTTTATTGCAGTATGAAGAAAAACTTCATTTGTTAGAGAAAAACGAAAAACTGGAAAAAAGTAAGCAATCTCTTTTGAAATTTATAAATTCACTTTGCTGTAATGAAAATAAAGAAACGCTTAGTAAAATAAAGAATTACATAATAGATAATATTTGAATTTAGGAGGATTACCATGGCTTTTGAAGGATTGGCATCTAAACTTCAGGAAACTTTAAAAAAGCTTAAGAGCAAAGGCAAACTTTCTGAAAAAGATATAAAAGATGCTATGAGAGAAGTAAAATTGGCACTTTTAGAGGCAGATGTTAATTACAAAGTTGTGAAAAATTTTATTAAAAGTGTTAGTGAAAAATGTATGGGAGAAGAAGTACTAAAAAGTTTGACTCCAGCACAACAGGTTATAAAAATAGTAAATGAAGAACTTACATCATTGATGGGTAATAGTGAAAGTGGAATTGAATATAATTCTAGCGGATTGACTGTAATAATGCTTGTCGGACTTCAAGGTGCAGGAAAAACTACTATGTGTGGGAAATTGGCACTTCAACTCAGGAAAAAGAATAAGAGGCCTCTTCTAGTAGCTTGTGATATATACAGACCTGCTGCAATAAAACAGCTTCAAGTAGTTGGAAAAGAAATAGATGTTCCTGTATTTTCCATGGGAGATAAGGTAACAGCAGTAGATATATGTAAAGGGGCTTTAGAATATGCGAAAAACAACAATTTAAATGTAGTTATAATAGATACAGCAGGTAGACTTCAAATAGATGAAGAACTTATGGATGAATTAAAGCAAATCAAGGAAAACATAACCCCTGATGAGATTATGCTGGTAGTAGATGCAATGACAGGTCAAGATGCAGTTAATGTGGCTTCTAGTTTTAACGAACAGTTAAATATAAGTGGAGTTATACTTACAAAATTAGATGGAGATACAAGGGGTGGAGCAGCATTATCCATAAGGTCTATGACTGATAAACCTATAAAATTTGTAGGTATGGGAGAAAAAATGAATGACCTTCAAGTATTCTATCCAGATAGAATGGCTTCGAGAATACTTGGCATGGGAGATGTACTTTCACTTATAGAAAAAGCACAGCAGTCTATAGATAAAGAAGAAGCTGAAAAGTTAGGAAATAGAATGCTGAACAAAGAATTTAACTTTGAAGATTTTTTGGCTATAATGCAGCAAACTAAAAAACTGGGACCTATAAGTAAACTTATAGAAATGGTACCAGGAGTTAACATGAAAGAATTAAAAGAGGTAGATTTTTCCAAGGAAGAACAGAAACTTGTAAAAATCGAATATATGATTAACTCGATGACAGTAAAGGAAAGAAGAAATCCTTCTATTATAAGTGGTTCATCTTCAAGAAAAAAGAGAATAGCATTAGGTTCTGGTACTACCATACAGATGGTAAATAAGCTTCTAAAAGATTTTGAAAAGATTAAGAAGACTATGAAGCAGGTAAGTGGAATGAAAAAAGGATTTAAGAAGGGATTATTTGGGAAAATGCCTTTTTAAAATATAAAATTGTTTATATGAAAGCTATTTGCTTGAATATTTTAAGGAGGTGATTACTAATGGCTGTAAAGATAAGATTGAGAAGAATGGGTGCTAAAAAAGCTCCATTTTACAGAATAGTTGTAGCAGATTCGAGATCTCCAAGAAATGGAAGATTTATAGAAGAAATAGGATACTATAATCCTACAACTGATCCAAACACCGTTAAATTTGATGAAGAAAAAGCTGTCAAATGGATAAAAAATGGTGCTCAACCAACTGATGTTATAAAAAAGCTTTTCGATAAAGCTGGGCTAAAAGATAAACTTGATAAATAGTAACTGGGGGGTGTATTGAGTGAAAGAATTAGTGGAAATTATTGCTAAGTCATTAGTGGATAACCCAGATATGGTTCAAGTAAACGAAATTGCAGGTGAGCAATCTATAATTCTTGAATTAAAAGTTGCACCAGATGATATGGGAAAGGTAATAGGAAGACAGGGAAGAATAGCCAAGGCTATAAGAACTGTTGTAAAAGCAGCGGCTATAAAAGAGAATAAAAGAGTTGTTGTAGAGATAATATAAGAGTTAGACAATCTAACTCTTATATTTATATATAGGATTCTAAAATTATAGTATTATGCTTGAGGGAAAGGAGTGAAATTATCCTCTTTTAGAGATTAAGATTAAAATCTTAATTTTTAATAGTGTGGATATGTTCTATGAAAGAATTTATAACTGTAGGACAGATAATAAATACTCATGGAATAAAAGGAGAATTAAAAGTATATCCTCTAACTGATGATATTAGAAGATTTAAAGAATTAAGACATATATATATAGATGGTGAACTAAAAAATATAATAGAATGTAAACTTCAGTCAAATAAGGTTATACTTAAAGTTGAAGGCATAGATTCTATAGAAGAAGCTATGGCCTATAAACAAAAGTATATAGAAATCTCCAGAAAAGATGCTGTTAAACTGGAAGAAGGAAGATATTTTATTACAGATATAATAGGATGCAGTGTAGTGGATGAAGAGGGCACTTTTTATGGAAAGGTTGGCGATGTAATCCATACCCATAATAATGATGTTTATTGGATAAAGGGAGATAATGAACTTTTAATTCCTGCTGTGGAAAATGTTATAGTTAGTATAGATGTAGAAAAAGAAGAAATAGTTATAAAGCCGGTGAAAACATGGATGTAAAAATAGATATATTAACGCTTTTTCCTGAAATGTTTGACATATTTAATTATAGTATAATTGGAAGAGCGGTTAAGAAAGATATTTTACAAATAAATACTTTTGATATAAGAGAATTTACTGCAGATAAGCATAGAAAAGTAGATGATTATCCCTATGGCGGAGGAGCAGGAATGGTAATGGCTGCTCAGCCAATTGTAGATTGTATAAGAAAAGTTAAATCTCAAAATAATGGAAAGGTTATTTATTTAGGACCTAGAGGAAAAGCTTTTAACCAGTCTATGGCAAAAGAGCTTTCAAAAGAGAGTGAAATAATATTTTTATGTGGACATTACGAAGGAATAGATGAGAGGGCTTATAAATACATAGATACTGAAATATCTATAGGGGATTTCGTAATAACTGGTGGAGAAATGGCATGTATACCAATTGTAGATAGTATATGTAGAATGATTCCTGGTGTGCTTGCCAAAAGCGAAAGCTATATGGAAGAATCGTTTTATAATGGAATGCTAGAATATCCACAGTATACTAGGCCGGAGTGTTTTGAAGGAGATAACGTACCAGAAGTTCTTTTATCTGGTCATCATGAAAATATAAAAAAATGGAGACGAATGAAGTCACTTATAATAACCAAAAATAAGAGACCAGATTTATTTCAAAAACTCAAATTATCCACAGAGGATAAAAAAATGATGAATTTATATGAAAAAGACGTATAGCGTAAATTTTAAATTATATGTTGAATTTGATATATAAATATGATACAATGTGTCTTGTGCTATACAGGCGTTCCTCTATCTGCTTTAAGCTGGATAAGGCTGGATAAGAACGTTGAATAATTATTAGGAGGTAATGCACAGTGTTAGATATAATAAAACAAATAGAAAGCGAACAGATAAGAACAGATCTTCCAAAATTCAATGTAGGTGATACAGTAAAAGTTCATGTAAAGATTAAAGAAGCAAATAGAGAAAGGATACAGGTTTTCGAAGGCGTAGTTTTAAAAAGACAAAACGGTGGAATAAGAGAAACCTTTACTGTTAGAAGAGTTGCTTATGGTGTTGGTGTTGAGAGAACTTTTCCAGTAAATGCTCCTATAATAGATAAGATAGACGTAATTAGAAGAGGTAAAGTTAGAAGGGCTAAATTATACTATTTAAGAGATAGAGTAGGTAAAGCAGCTAAAGTTAAAGAAATATTAAAATAAGAAAAGGGGGCTTTATAAAGTCCTTTTTTTGTATTTAAGGTGGTGGAAAGTTTTTATGAAGGAATTGCTAGATCTAGGTAAATCCATACTAGTAGCTATAATAGCAGCATTTTTAATTATAACTTTTGTATTTGAAACTGTAAGTGTAGATGGACATTCTATGGATCCAACTTTAAATAATAAGGATAGATTAATTGTAGAAAAAGTTAGCTATTATTTTAGAGCTCCAAAACCTGGTGATATAGTTGTAATAAAGTATCCTGCAAATCCTAAAGAGAAATTTATTAAAAGAGTAGTTGCAGTAGGTGGAGACAAAGTTAAGATTGAAAATGGAAAACTTTATATAAATGATGTGGCTAAAAATGAGCCTTATATATTAGAACCTATGGCTACAGGAGACTTTAATGAAGTTACTGTACCTGACAATACGGTGTTCGTACTTGGAGATAATAGAAATAACAGCAGAGATAGTAGATTTTCTGATGTAGGCTATGTAAATTATAAACTGGTAGTGGGAAGAGCTGCTTTTAGGATATATCCATTTAACAGGATGGGGACGTTAAGTTCAGCCCATAAGTAGAAAGGAAGAAATTATATGGATATAAATTGGTTTCCAGGTCATATGGCCAAGACAAAAAGAGAGATAAAACAAAATCTTAAGTTGGTAGATGCAGTTATAGAGATAAGAGATGCTAGGATAATAAGGTCCAGCAAAAATCCAGAGGTAGATGATATTTGTGGATCAAAACCTAGAATAATACTTCTAAATAAGAATGATCTAAGTGAGGATAGTGTAACTAAAAAGTGGATTAAATATCTGTCAGATAAAAACATCAAGGCTCTTGCTGTAAATTCAAATACAGGGCAGGGTATTAAAAGTATAAAACCTTTATTAAATGAACTCCTAAAAGAAAAGCATGATAGAATGAAAAATAAGGGCATTTCAGGTATAACTGATAGGGTAATGGTAGTAGGTATACCTAATGTAGGTAAATCTTCATTTATAAATAAAATGGCTAAAAACAGCGTGGCAAAAACGGGGGATAGGCCAGGAGTCACAAGGAGCAGGCAGTGGATTAAAACTAAGATTGGAATAGAACTAATGGATACACCTGGAATATTGTGGCCTAAACTGGAAAGCCAGGAAACCCAGCTTCATTTAGCCTTTACAGGAGCCATAAAGGATGAGATTATGGATATTGAAGAACTTGCATTAAGTCTTTTAAAGGACTTATGTGAAAAATATCCTAAAAGGCTAATAGACAGATATAAGTTATCCGAATTAAGTGAAGATCCTTTGGCAAATATGGATAATATAGCAAGAAAGAGAGGGACTATAGTATCTGGAGGAAAAATAGATTATAACAGAGTTTCTGTTATGATTTTGGATGAGTTTAGAGGAGGAAAGCTAGGACCTATTTCTCTTGAAGATCCATTAGATTTTAATTGAATTAAACTTTTGAAAGGTGTATTTTAAATGATGGAAGATAGTGAAAGTGTAGATTTTGATATAAATAAAGAAAATTTTTCATGGAATGAACTAGAAAATTTCAAATTTCAAAAAATAAAGTCTGCAGTAAAATATTTAGAAAAAAGCTATTTTGACTTAAAAAAGGATGAGATTAAAAAAGTTATAGAGAATTTAAAGTTAGACAAAAGGAAAAATGTAAGGTCTTTGTCTTCAAGTTTTTATAAATTCATTTTAAATAAAAATGCAGAGATTTCTAGGGTAAGAAAAATGTACGAATTTGATAAATCTTTTGGAAGTCATATATATACAGCTGGAGTAGATGAAGTTGGAAGAGGACCTTTGGCAGGTCCAATAGCTGCTGGGGCAGTGGTACTCAATTTGAACTATAATGAAGATAGAGAATTGATTTTAGGTATAAAGGATTCTAAAAAGCTTACTCCAAAACGCAGATGTGAGCTAGCAAAAGCTATAAAAGAAAAGGCTCTTGCTTATAATATTGCAGTTATAAACAACATTGAAATAGACAAGAGGGGAATATCCTGGTGTAATAATGAGGTATTAAAAAGAGCAGTAAAAGGTCTTAAGTTGCCTGTAAGTATGGTCTTATCTGACGGATATGCAGTAAAAAACTTGTCCACCAATAATGAATTTGTAATAAAAGGCGATGCGAAGAGTGCCAGCATAGCTGCAGCTTCAATTATTGCTAAGGTATACAGGGATAGTCTCATGGAAGAATACTCTCATCTGTATACAAATTATAAGTTTGAGCAAAATTCTGGATATGGAACTAAAGATCATATAGAATCTATAAAAAAGTATGGCATCTGCAAAATACATAGAGTAAGTTTTTTAAAAAATATATTGTAGATAAGTTTATACTTCAAAGGCGTCTTTAATTAGCTTTATAGATGAAATGCCATCGTGAGTATTAAGCAGAACTTCTATTACATCGAACCTAAAATTGAACCTAAATAGCTTTTTTTTGGTTATATACATTTTAGCAGTATTGCATATTCTCATACGCTTAGTGTGATTTACGGCTTCACCAGGGCTGCCGTATAGGTCATTACAGCGTGTTTTGACTTCTATAAAGCAAATATAATTGCCATCTTTTGCTATTATATCTATTTCTCCAAGTTTGCAATGAAAATTTCTTTCTAGCAGAGTATATCCAATTTGTTTGAGGTAAATTTCAGCTATATCCTCCCCCAGAGAACCTATATCTTTATTAAAAGAACGCATAAAAATCTCCTTTTATTTTTAAATTATGAATACGATTACCATAGACTAGATATACTTATTAAGCCTGTTTTTAAGCTATGTACAACATCAGGTATATATATATTTATGAAAATCAATAAAAAAAATATAGAAAGTACACTTCCAATACTTATGATATCATAATTTCTATTTCGCATTCCAGTAAAAAATAATATAAAACTAAAAAACATGCCAAGTATAACAATTATAAAACACATATACATCACTCCTATTAAATTGATTTTATGTAAAAAAATAACTTAATTTCATTATACAATTTTTACAACTTAAAATAAAGTTTTTATAGGAATTTTATGAAAATTATAAAAACTTCTCATCTAAAAATTTTCTATAGTGAAGAGCTTCTGCTAGGTGAGATTCTTTTATTTTTTCGCTATTGCTTAAATCAGCTATAGTTCTGGATACTTTTAATATTCTACTATAAGCTCTGGTTGTTAAGTTGTATTTAATGTAAATTGATTTTATAAGTAACAGAGATCTTTTATCTAGATTGCAGTATTTTCTTATTAATCCACTGTTCATTTCTGAATTGCAGTGAATTCCTTCATTCTTAAATCTTTGCTTTTGAATTTTCCTTGCTTTTTCTACCCGGCTTTTTATGTTTTTAGACGGCTCGCCTTTAGGATGATTTTCAATGTCTTTGAAATCCAGGGAATTTACGAAAGTAAATAGATCTATTCTATCTAAAATAGGTCCAGATAGTTTTGATATATATCTTTTTCTTTGAAACTCAGTACAAATACACTCTTTTTTAGATGCAAAATTTCCACAGGGACATGGATTAGTAGCTAATACAGTCATAAAATTACATGGAAAAGTTACTCTACCATATGCTCTATTTATAGTTATCTTTTTTTCTTCTAAAGGCTGTCTTAAAGTTTCAAGGACATTTTTCCTAAATTCTAAAATTTCATCTAAAAAAAGCACTCCATTATGAGCTAGAGATATCTCACCAGGCATTAAATTTTTTCCACCTCCTATTAAAGAAGCAGTTGTACTTGTATGGTGTGGATTTCTAAATGGAGGCCTTGTTATTAGCCCTTCATTTTTATTTAAACTTCCAGTTACACTGTATATCTTAGTTACCTCTAGGGCATCTTCATAACTCAAATTTGGTAATATAGTTGGAATTCTCTTTGCCATCATAGTTTTACCAGATCCGGGAGGACCTATTATAAGTATGTTATGATTTCCCGCAGCGGCAACTTCCAAAGCTCTTTTACAGCTTTCTTGTCCCAATATATCTGAGAAATCTAATGTATTTTTACTTTCGACATTTATTGTTTTATGACTGAAGGGTAACAAATCTCTGTATTTTATAAAATACGCAACTTCCTTTAAATTATTGAATGCATAACAATTAATTTTATTTATAGCAGAACATTCTTCTGCATTCCCTATGGGAACTATAAAATTCTTAATATTGTTTTTCGTACCTTCTATTGTTATAGGAAGGACACCTCTTACCTTGTTTAAATCTCCCGATAAAGACAATTCACCCATAATTAAAAAATCCATGCAATCGACAAAATTTATTTGATTTGTAGCCATTAATATACCAAGGGCTATTGGTAAGTCAAATAAGGATCCAACTTTTCGCATATCAGCAGGAGCTAAGTTTACTACTATTTTTTTTACAGGAAATTCAAAACCTGAATTTATGATAGAAGCTTTCACTCTTTCTTTAGATTCTTTTACAGAAGTATCCGCAAGTCCTACTATATTAAAGCAAGGAAGCCCTCTTTCTATATCTACTTCTACGGATACTATGTTGCCTTCTACACCTAAAAATGAAGCTGTGTTTAGTTTAACTGCCATAATTATTATCACCTCTGCTTAATTCTTGACAATAAAACTAGGTTTTAAACTTTTAAAAGTAAGAGGGGAATAAATCAGATTATGAAACCAATATTAGTTTTGAATAAAATGTATGGATTATGAGCATAATTTTTACATAATTATAGATATGGGATGTGAATAATATATGAATATATATGATTTGTGGTTTGCTTATGTTAAAATATCAAATAAGTTGAAAATTTCTATCTTAAAAAGATTTAAAGGTACAAGGGAAGTATATATTCGCAGCATTTATAATGATAATTTTATATTTGCACATAAAAATTATTCTAAAATATACGATGAACTTAAAAAGGCCTGGAACAGATATGAATTAGAGAATATGCTACAATACTGCAGTACAAATGGGATTAATGCCATAAACTTTTGCGATAAATTATATCCTGTAAAGTTAAAAAACTATGAAGATTCTCCAGCAGTTTTATTTTATAAAGGCAATATAAAAAAACTCAATGATAATTTTAGCGTGTCTATTGTAGGTGCTAGGGATTGTAGTTTGTACGGTAAAAATTTAGCTACATTAATAAGTAGGGAAGTTTCCGTAAATAATATAAATATAATAAGTGGTATGGCAAGAGGAGTTGACAGTTATGCACAGAGTGCAGCCGTTGAAAAAAATAGGTATACCTGTGCTGTACTTGGATCTGGGGTAGATGTTATATATCCTAGACAAAATAGAAAATTATATGAAGATATCATAGAGAGAGGATGTGTACTATCAGAGTTTGTTCCTAAGACAAAACCTTACCCTTATAATTTCCCACTCAGAAATAGAATTATAAGTGGATTGAGTGATGTGGTAATTGTAATTGAAGCAGGGGATAAAAGTGGAGCGTTGATAACAGCAAACTGTGCTTTGGAACAGGGTAAAGATGTTATGGCAGTACCAGGATCTATATTTTCTTCTAAAAGCAGGGGAACCAATAAACTTATAAAAGATGGAGCTTATGTATTTACATGTATAGAGGATTTATTTGATATATTACCTGTGGAATATATGAATAAAACTTGTGAAAAAAAACATAAATTGAGCTGTAAAGAAGAAAAAATATGTAACGTAATAGGAAACATTCCCATGCATATAGATGAAATAAGTAGAATAACGAATGTTGACATAAAACGATTATATGAGTTATTATTTGAATTGCAGTTAAAAGGTGAAATAATGTGTCTTGCAGGTAATTATTATGTAAAAAATGAAAATATCGAAAGTATTATAAGGTAGGGCATATAATTTAATTAAAAATAATATTTAGTCAAGGGTTTAAATATGGTGGCTAAAATCTAAGGGGGGTGTACACTCTGGAATGAGCTTAAATATACCAGAGTATATATAAATGGGACAAAAATTAGTTATAGTTGAATCACCAGCAAAGGCTAAAACCATAGGAAAATATTTAGGTAAAAATTATGTAGTTAAGGCTTCAATGGGTCATGTTAGGGATCTTCCCAAAAGTCAACTTGGAGTTGATATAGATAATGAATATACTCCTAAATATATAACTATAAGGGGAAAAGGTGAACTTTTAGATAAGTTGAGAAAAGAAGCAAAAAAAAGTGAAAAAGTCTATTTGGCTACTGACCCTGATAGAGAAGGGGAAGCTATTTCCTGGCATCTATCTCATGCATTAAAGTTAGATGAAAATGAAAAGTGCAGAATAGAATTTCACGAAATTACAAAAAATGCTGTAAAAAGTTCAATAAAATCTGCTAGATCGATAAATATAAATTTAGTGAATGCACAGCAAGCTAGGAGAGTACTTGACAGGTTAGTTGGATATAAGATAAGCCCTATACTTTGGAGAAAAATTAAATGGGGTCTAAGTGCAGGAAGAGTTCAATCAGTAGCTCTCAAAATGATATGTGAGAGAGAAAAGAAAATAATAGAATTTGTGCCTCAGGAATATTGGACTATAGAATGTGAGCTTCATAAAGAAAATGGGAGCAAATGTTTTAATGTAAAGCTTACCACATTTAATAAGAAAAAAATTGAAATTGTTAGTAAAGATGAAGTGGATAAAATCATAAAAGAGTTAAAAGAAGGACAATTTATTGTAAAATCAATAAAAAATACTAGTAAGAACAGGACTCCTCTTCCTCCATTTACTACAAGTACATTACAGCAAGATGCCTATAAAAAATTGAACTTTTCCACTAAAAGAACAATGTCCATAGCTCAACAGATATATGAAGGAGTGGACATAAAGGGATATGGGACTATAGGTCTTATTACATATATGAGAACTGATTCAGTTAGAATATCAAAAGAAGCTCAGGAAGATTGTAGAGACTTTGTAGCAAATAAATTTGGAAAAGAGTACGTTGAAGAAAACCCTAGAAACTTTAAAAGTAAAAAAAATATACAGGATGCCCATGAAGCTATAAGACCTACTAATGTAGAAATAACTCCTGAAATGGCAAAGGAAAATTTAAAACCAGAACAGTACAAACTTTATAATTTAATATGGAATAGATTTGTAGCAAGTCAAATGTCCTCTTGCCAGATTGATGTTAAATCCATAGATATAGTGAATAACAACTATGGATTAAAAGTCAGTGGATCACGGATAAAATTTGATGGATTTATGAAAGTCTATAAATATGCCTCGGAAGAAGATAAATCCGATATATCCCTCCCTAAACTTGAAGAAGGAGAGAAGTTATTAAGAAAATCTATAGATGGGAAACAGCATTTTACACAACCTCCAGCTAGATTTTCAGAGGCATCTCTTGTAAAAACCTTAGAAGAAAATGGAATAGGCAGACCTAGCACTTATGCTCCAATTCTATCAACTCTTTTGGATAGAAAATATATACAAAGGGAAAAGAAAACCTTAATTCCAACTGAACTAGGAGATATAGTTAATAATATAGTAAGTCAGTATTTTAAGCAGGTAGTAGATGTGGAATTTACTGCTTCAATGGAATCTAAATTGGATAGTATTGAAGAAGGGAAAGAGGATTGGAGAAAAGTAGTAGGTGAATTTTATGAACCTTTAAAAAAGTCCATTGAGATAGCAGAAAAGGAAGTTACTAGAATTACTATAGAAGATAAGGTTACAGATATAAAATGCGATAAATGTGGTAGAAATATGGTAATAAAGCATGGAAGATTTGGAGATTTTCTGGCATGTCCAGGATATCCGGAATGTAAGAATACAAAACCGATAGTGGAAGAGTTGGATGTGAAATGTCCTAAATGCCAGGGAAAAGTTTTGGTAAAGAAGAGTAGAAAGGGCAGAAAATTTTATGGGTGTAGTAATTACCCTGATTGTGATTTTGTAAGTTGGTTTGAACCTACAAAAGAAAAGTGCAAAGAATGTGGGAGCTATATGGTAAAAAAGTACAGTAAATCCAAAGGAAATTATTTAGAATGTTCTAATTCAGAATGCAAGCATAGAGAGTATAAATCTGTAGAAGATGGAGACGAAAAAACAGCTAAATAAAAATTATATATTTTACATTTGAATAAACACTTAATATAAAAAACTAATTCGTAGTATAATCTTAGAGTGTGAATAAATGTAAAAACTAGTCGAATTAAAATGATTATATTGAATTAAAATTATTATTATGTTATCATAATTAGTGAATGAAGAATAATTCTAAATATTTTAAAAAGTCTAAATTGTTAATAATGCAATTAAAGAAAATTTTTTATACGGATATTTGCAAAAATAGAGATTTTTTTATTCCTATATATATGTAAAAGATTGTGCACTAGAAATAATTACACCTTAAATGTTTGGTTAATAATGATATTATGTAAATACAAATTATTATTTGAGGTATAGCCATGCATAAGGAAAATGTTGGTGAAAAAGAGGAAATTAAGGTATTAAAGAAACACTGATAATAAACGTATGTATATTAGATATCAAGTTATATTACTGCATCTTAGAGATTACACAAATGCCCATATAGCTAAATAGTAGGCATAAATTCCCATACTGTAGGTGTTTATGTTAACTCATACAAGCAAAATGGAGTATATGTCCCAGTTTCTACTAAGTAATGTTTATGTGTAAGAGATAATGTAATGGTAAGAAGGAGGGTTATAAATGTTAACACTATTAGACAAAACAAGAAGGTTGAACAAGATATTACAGAAATCAGGAACAGAACCAGTAGCTTTTGAAGATATATGTAAATTGTTAAGTGAAGTTTTGGAATGTAACGTTTATATTATAAGTAGAAGAGGAAAAATATTAGGATATAATTTCCCAGATGGTTTTGAATGCTATATCCTTAAGGAGAAAGTAATAAATGAAATGAAATTTCCTGAGCAGTACAACAATAAGATTTTAAATGTACATGAGACTCTGGCTAATTTAAGCAATAACGGAAATTGTGTTTTTCAAGATGGAATTTCCTGTGATATAGATAATAAGCTTACAACTATAGTTCCTATAGTTGGTAATAGAGAAAGATTAGGAACTTTGCTTTTAGCAAGTTTTGGAGAAAAGTTTACAGATGAGGATTTAGTATTAGGAGAGTATAGTGCAACTATAATTGGACTTGAGATATTGAGATCTAAAAATGAAGAAATAGAAGAGGAAGCCAGAAAAAAAGCAGTAGTTCAATTAGCTATTGGAACTTTGTCGTACTCAGAATTGGAAGCAGTGGAGCATATATTCAGTGAATTAGATGGAAATGAAGGATTACTTGTAGCATCAAAAATAGCGGATAAAGTGGGAATAACTAGGTCTGTTATTGTGAATGCACTTAGAAAATTTGAAAGTGCAGGAGTTATAGAATCCAGATCACTTGGAATGAAGGGAACTCATATTAAGATATTGAATGAAAAATTAATGGATGAGTTAAAAAAGATAAAATAAAAAATACTAATTCTTTTATTGAATACATTTAAGCCTTGTGGTATACTACATAAGGTAATTAATACACACATTATCTAATTCACAAAAAGGTGCCAGAAGGTATTTTGTGAATATGAAGATGATGGAGGAAAAACCTAGGAGGGAAAAATTAATGTCAGTTATTTCAATGAAACAATTATTAGAAGCAGGTGTTCACTTTGGACATCAAACAAGAAGATGGAATCCTAAAATGGCTCCTTATATTTTTACAGAGAGAAATGGAATCTATATAATAGATTTGCAGAAAACAGTAAAAAAAGTTGAAGAGGCTTATAATTTTATAAGAGAAGTTGCATCAGAAGGAAAAGATATATTATTTATTGGAACTAAAAAACAAGCTCAAGAAGCTATTAGAGAAGAAGCAAAAAGAAGTAATATGCATTATGTAAACAACAGATGGCTTGGAGGTATGCTTACAAACTTTGCAACTATAAAGACAAGAATAGATAAATTAGAAGAATTAGAAAAAATGGAAGAAGATGGAACGTTTGAAGTTCTTCCTAAAAAAGAAGTTATAAAGTTAAACAACGAAAAAGAAAAGTTAGAGAAAAATTTAGGTGGAATAAAGACAATGGATGCTGAAAATGTAGGGGCACTTTTCGTTGTTGATCCAAGAAAAGAAAAAAATGCTATATCTGAAGCTAAGATTTTAGGCATTCCAGTAGTAGCTATAGTTGATACAAATTGTGATCCTGATGAAGTAGATTATGTTATACCTGGAAATGACGATGCAATAAGAGCTGTAAAATTAATTACGTCTAAAGTTGCAGATGCAGTAATCGAAGGAAGACAGGGAGAACAATTAGCTGAAGAAGAATAATATATAAAAAATTAGAGAATGTTTATATATAGGTCGAATACAAGTAGGAGAGGAGCTGAAAAACCGTTGATTGGCAATTGCTTAAAAATTATGATTGCCATATAAGTAGGGTGTAATGCATCCGAATTTACGCTCTGGGAGTGTCAGACCAAGAGAAGGAAAAGCTTTGGACACTGTGAGCAGAGAAGTAGGCTATAAGGTTTTATCGTATTTTTGAATAATCTATAGCTTTTAGATGACGGAATATAATTATGATAACTGCACAGATGGTAAAAGAACTTAGAGAAAGAACTGGAGCAGGAATGATGAACTGCAAAAAAGCTTTAAATGAAGCAAATGGTGATACTGAAAAAGCCATTGAAATATTAAGAGAAAAGGGTCTATCAGCTGCAGCTAAAAAATCTAGCAGAATAGCTTCTGAAGGATTAGTTAAAACATATATTTCAGAGGATGGAAAACTTGCTTCAATAGTAGAAGTAAACTGTGAAACAGATTTTGTATCTGTAAATGAAGATTTTGTAGGTTTTGCAGATAATTTAGCAAAACAGTCAGCTTTAACAAGTGAAACTACAGTAGAAGAACTAGAAAAAGAAAAATATATAGCAGATGATACTAAAACTGTAAAAGATGCATTAGTAGACTTAATTGCAAAATTAGGTGAAAATATGGCAGTTAGAAGATTTAAGAAATTTTCTGTTTCAAAGGGTTTAATCGAAAGCTATATTCACGGTGGTGGAAGAATAGGAGTTTTAGTTAAACTTGAATGTGAAAAAGAAAGTCCTGTTTTAAAGGAAGTGGCAAAAGATGTAGCTATGCAGGTAGCTGCTGCTAATCCACTATTCTTAGATAAGAGTACAGTTGATAGTAATGCTTTAGAAAAAGAAAAGGAAATATATAAAGTTCAGGCTCTAAATGAAGGAAAACCAGAAAAAATCGTTGATAAGATAGTTATGGGAAAAGTTCAAAAATATTACAAAGAAAACTGCTTAGTAAATCAAGTATGGGTTAAGGATTCAGACTTTACTATTGAGAAATACCTTAAAGGTAAATCAAAGGAAGTTGGAGCCGAAATAAAGATTTCTGATTTTGTTAGATTTGAAAAAGGTGAAGGAATAGAGAAGAAAGAAGAAAACTTTGCCGAAGAAGTTCGTAAGCAGATGGAAGGTAAATAGTAACTGAAAAGAGAACACGGCGTGTTCTCTTTTTTTGAGATATGAACTTTTTGAGCTTTATATTTCATTTTATCATAATTTGGAGGTATAATATAGATGGGTAATCTTAAATACAAAAGGGTAATGCTTAAACTTTCAGGGGAAGCTTTAGCAGGAAAAAAAGGATATGGAATAGATTTTGATGTAGCAAAAAGTATAGCAATTGAAATAAAAGAACTCACATCTATGGGGATATCAGTAGCAGTTGTTGTAGGCGGTGGTAATATCTGGAGAGGAAGAAGCGGAAAAGGAAAAGGTATGGATAGAACCACTGCAGACTATATGGGAATGCTTGCTACCTGTATAAATGCTCTGGCACTTCAGGATTCACTGGAAAACTTAGGTGTAAATACTAGGGTTCAGACAGCTATTGAGATGAGAGAAGTAGCAGAACCATTTATAAGAAGAAGGGCAATGAGACATTTAGAAAAAAATAGAGTGGTTATATTTGCTGGGGGCACTGGAAATCCATATTTTTCAACAGATACAACTGCAGCTCTTAGGGCAGCAGAAATAGAGGCAGATGTTATACTTTTAGCTAAAAAAGTAGACGGTGTATATGATAAAGATCCTCATAAGTATAAAGATGCTCAAAAATTTAATAAGTTAACTTATATTCAAGTGTTGGATAAAGGACTTCAAGTTATGGATTCTACAGCTACATCACTTTGTATGGATAATGATATACCTATATTAGTATTTGGATTAGATAATCCAGAAAATATAAAAAAAATTGTTCTTGGAGAAAAAATTGGTACAATTGTTTGTAAAGAATAAAAATAAGGAGGTATTTTCTATGATCAAGGATACTTTGAATAAGGCAGATGGAAAAATGGGTAAGACCATAGACACCTTAAAAAGTGAATTAGCTTCCATGAAAGCAGGAAGAGCTAGTGCAGCACTGCTTGATAGAATAGAAGCAGAATACTATGGTTCAATGACTCCTGTAAATCAATTGGGAAACATATCTGTTCCAGAACCAAGAGTACTTTGTATACAACCTTGGGATAAAACGGCATTAAAGTCAATAGAAAAGGCAATATTGAAATCTGACCTAGGTATAAATCCATCCAATGATGGAGAAGTTATTAGACTGGTTATACCTGAACTTACAGAAGAAACTAGAAAAGATATAGTAAAGAACGTAAAGAAATCAGGAGAAGATACAAAGGTTGCTGTAAGAGCGATAAGGAGAGAGTGCAACGATAATATTAAAGCACTTAAAAAAGAAAATGATATTTCTGAAGATGAAATAAAAAAGGCTGAGGCAGAAGTTCAGAAAAAAACTGATAACTTTATAAAAAAGATAGATGAAATAATTAAAAAGAAAGAAAATGAAATTATGTCGCTATAAAGTAAGCAGTTATTATATAAAAAATATACTTAGATTTTTAAAACCTGCGTCAATCCGCAGGTTTTTGTTAAATTTGGTTTTATCTGATGATTACCCGCTCTAATACTTTCACTTTTTAAAGTGTACGTGGTGAGTGGCTACGTCCCTGGATAACAATTCCTAAGCATCCGATGGAGTTAAAAAGGACTCTGTTTATTAAAATCAAAACTTTGTATTGTAAGAAATGAGGTGTACTATGGTAAAATTTTTTGATTCAAATAAAAACGAAGACCAGAATGATAGAAAAGTACATATTGATTTAAATAATATTCCAAAACACATAGCCATTATAATGGATGGAAATGGAAGATGGGCAAAAGAGAGAAATTTACCTAGAACTATGGGGCATAGAGCGGCAGTGGAAGCTATAAGAGAAATTGTGAAAGAGTGTAGTAAGTTAAATGTAAAGTATTTAACATTATACGCTTTTTCTACAGAAAATTGGAAAAGACCTAAAGATGAAGTAAGCGCACTTATGAGGCTTTTAGTTGAATATTTAAAAAAGGAATTGAATGAATTAGATAAAAATAATGTTATCATAAATCATATTGGAGATATAAGTAAGCTACCTGTTCCATGTCAAGAACAATTGATTATATCTCGTGAAAAAACTAAAACTAATACTGGACTTACTTTAAATTTAGCACTAAATTATGGTGGAAGAAATGAAATCGTAAGAGCTTTTAAGCTCATGTATGAAGATATAAAATCTAAAAAAATAAATGAAGAAGATATAAATGAGGACACTGTGTCAAAGTATTTGTATACTAAAGGCATGCCAGACCCTGATATTATAATAAGACCTAGCGGTGAGCAGCGTCTTAGTAATTTCCTATTGTGGCAGTGCGCATACTCTGAGTTTTGGTATTCTGATATAAAATGGCCAGATTTTAAAAAAGAGCATCTATACATGGCTATTTTTGATTATCAAAATAGAGATAGAAGATTTGGGGGATTAAAATAACTGTAGATTGGGGATATAAGTTAAAATTTTACTTAAAATCCCCATTAATACTTTATTCTATGGAGGTGGAACTTTGAATAATAGATATTTAGGAGCATTTACACTCATACCATTTATTTTGATATTATTCTTAGGTCGAATTTATTTAAAATACGGAATTATGATCATTTCACTTATGGGAATGTATGAATTTTACAAAGTAATAAAACAAAAAAATATAAATCCTATAAATTTAATAGGTTATCTACTTTGTATATCCTACTATATAACACTAAGAGTAAAGCCAAACTATGAATTTATATTTTTTGCTATTATAGTGTCAATTTTTATGATGCTCTGTATTCCAGTTTTAGATGTGGAGTATAATTTTTTAGATGTAGCAACTACCTTGTTTGGTTTTCTGTATGTGGCAGTATTTTTTAGTACTATAGTTTTAGTAAATAGCAGCAGTTATGGTAACTATTTAGTGTGGATTATAGTTATATCTTCCTGGTGCTGTGATACAGCAGCTTATTATACGGGGAAATTTTTAGGTAAGAGAAAACTTTGTCCTAAAGTGAGCCCTAAAAAAACTGTGGAAGGTTCTATAGGTGGAGTAATTGGCAGTGCAGTGGCTTGTGGAATATTTGGATTTTTTTCAATTCAAAGAGGTGTTCCCATATCATTTTATCATTATATAATAATGGGAATAATTTGTGGGGCATTTTGTCAGTTTGGGGATTTGGCAGCCTCTTCCATAAAGAGATATGTGGGAGTAAAGGACTATAGCAATCTTATACCAGGACATGGTGGAATCCTAGATAGATTTGACAGCATACTTTTTTCAGGAGTCATAGTTTATTACTATTTAACCTTTATAGCTGTAATTTAAGTAGAGAACCCAAATCTTTGATTTGGTGTGAATAACTATATGAATTGTAGTTATTAATAACTCAAC